>CAACWL010000271.1_pt1 | contig 12047 bp, 18 predicted proteins | sample 2275641 | NCBI WGS metagenome assembly CAACWL01 (sample SAMEA5312462, study PRJEB27640) | indoor metagenome | biome: indoor environment; feature: uncontrolled; material: polymer tiles stone | place: Germany | collected 2014-07-07 | reverse complement strand
TATTTCGAAGAAATAGACGATGATATAAAACGAAAGGGTTAAGGGAAACACTTTTCCCTTACAAGTAGGTGAATGATACTTTGCGAAGCAAATGTATACACTCGCACTGCTTGACCAAAACATTTTTGTACAATTTATGGTATAATTGAGATAAGCGTAGGGACAGAACAATTGGACAATAAATGTTTTGTGTTCTTGTGATATGATGGCTGTTGTTAATCTCAAATGTGAGCGAATAGTGAGTCATTTGGATTTACAACAATCGTGTGAATGTCTGTAACCGAATAGGGAGCAGTCTGAACCGATACATCACATCACTTCGGCACGGAGTGATGTAAAAAATGACGAATGGACATGAGATATTTTTTACAGAATGGAGGGACGAACAAGTGAGCGAGACAAAGAAAAAATCAAAGATTATTTCTTTTCGAGTGAACGCAGATGAATATGATGTGATCGCTGGTACAGCTTCAAGTGCCAACTTGAACATCACATCATATTTAAAAGCGCGTGCATTAGGAGGTAAGATACATCGACCATTAATGAAGTCAGAGGATATTCAGAGTATCTTACCTCCTCTTTCAAAGCTTTCAGGAGAGATCAGTCGTGTTGGTAATAATATGAATCAATCGACACGTGCATTAAAAGTCTTATCAAGAGAACCCTTTTTAGGACAACATGAGATGAATGAGGTTAAAAAGCTGACTGAGGAATTCAATGCATTAAAACAAGAATTCGAAATGCTACAGAGTGAGGTGCATCAGATATGGCACAAACTAAAGTAGCGTCGTCTAAAAGTGCCACCGCATCCATTAAATATGGGCGTGATGGTAAGGACAAAGACACATCCGAAAAGAAGTGTATTGCGATGTCTGGCATCAACTGTGATCCGAGTAACGCTGAATATGAGTTTGGTGTGGTCAGAAAAGCTTTCAACAAAGCAAAGAATGAAGGCAAAGACATTCAGGCACATCTTATTGAACAGTCCTTTAAAGGTCGTGATATTTATCCTTTTGAAGTCAATCAGATGGGGTATGAACTGGCCGAACGGCTGAATAAAGAACTCGGTGGTGGCTTTCAGGCTGTCGTCTATACACATGGCAATACGAACAATTATCATAATCATATTGTGTTTAATGCTGTGAATTTAGAAGATGGCCATAAATATCATTGTTATCAGGAAAAGAAGATTGTCGAACGGATTAATGATGCCATTGTAAGAGAACACGGCTATCCTGTCATTGAGAAAAATAAAGAACGTGGCACATCGGTCACAATTAAAGAACAAAAACTCAAGGATAAAGGCGAGTATGTATGGAAAGATGATTTACGCGAGAGAATAGACAAAGCCTTCGAAAAAACAAAGGATAGCCTTCATTTCGATTTAGAGCGCTTTAAAGCGCATTTAACTGATTTAGGTGTAAACATAAGGGAGAGGTTCAATCAGAAGCAACAAATCACCCGTTTTTCGTATGATTTTATCGATCAGGATGGCAAGCAACGTGTGACACGTGAAAAAAATTTAGGAGTTGATTATGGTGCCGAGGGAATCAAATACGGATTGGAGCAAGAACGAAAATCTTACGAACAATTTAAACAACAATCAGGATTCACACCTAGCCCAGCAGGTAGAACAGCTGACATTGAAATACCAGAAAGCAGAGATAGCATTCAACAGTATGCGGGACAAGTACTTGACGCTCGTATCAGAGATGCAGGCAATGAAAGAACACAACGAGAACCTAGAACAAGAGATGAACACAGCCATCAACGAAAACAAAGCACTCAAGACAGAACTTCAAAAGACCATTCAGTTAAGTCAAAACAAAATAGACAACATGACCGAGGTGGACTTGAACGCTAAAAAGCTGAAACAAACAGTTTTAACCGATATAAAGCGTGATTTAAAATCTGAGATGGACAGCTACCAACAAGAACTGGATAAAGGTTATCTAAAGTCAAAAATCTTTTTGAATTATGTACCGGTCATCATCAGTCTTATTTTTGTGATATTTATTATCTATTATCTCGTAATAGGAATGCATTAGAATGTTCACATTTTTATATTATGTGATGCCTGTCTGTATTATTGCTTTGTGTCTATTTGGAATGTTCTTATGGCTTTCAAGTCAGATAAATCATCTCAGATCATTACGATTTACAGTACCTTTATCACTGATTATTTTTATCATCGGTGTCACCATCAGTACATGGACACCCTTATCACCGTTACCGTTTTACCAGCAACATCTCCATGTTCAAAAAGTTAATGAACAGTACAAAGTAGCTGAAAGCTATTTGGATAATTTGATGAATAAAGGATTTTTAGATCTCAACACAACCGTAAAAAAACATGTAACCCATCGTCATTTTTCAGTCGCTCAACAGAAAATCAATCGAATTGATGATCGTGAGAAACGAAAAGCACTCATGAATAAACATAGCGAGTATTTAGCCATCTATGAACAGCGTATTGGTGACAATCTTATTCAGCAAATTCAACTTGAACATCTCAGTGTGTCTGAATACAGTCAGCTGACAGCACAAGATTATAACAACGTGCGTTATCAGATTCGACAACAGATTCAAGATCCACAGACAGAAAAAGATTTTCTCGAACGTGTTCAGAAACTACAGAAAGAACACGATACGCTTTATTCACAATGATAACTAGATGACAGCATTATAGACAAAATAATGTTGTCCAATATACTCACGTAAAATACCGATATAGTACGCTCTGTCATTTTTAATCTTAGATGCCAGTCCATTAAATTCTTTTTTCTTTGCCTTAACAAGTGATTGTATCGCATAAATCATGATTTCAATGTGATCTTCAGTGTCATAGATATTGTTACCGATGGTTTCTTTTAGCATGACTTTATACAGGGACAGAATTTCCTCATCACTAAAGAAAGGCTTTGCGACGTTGTAAATTGCGTCAGGCACTTCCATCGGTTTGACACGAATATCTGAGTTTTTAATGTTGTGATATAAAACTTTAGAATGTGTTTTATTTAAACGTTTCTTGTTACTTAAAAAGATATTTAATAGATTTAAAAAGAATATAGTTTCCTTTTTTGCGTGAACATGTTGTAAAGCCTGTTGTGACAGCTCTTTTCCGGTCTTAATAAGGTCATTAAGCATATTCATTTTAGCGTATTCATTTTTTTCTTTGATGATTTCATATTGTGTATAAGTGTTGATACGATAGACATTTGCGCCGTTATTTTTTCGTTTACCACTGCGTGTATGAATTTTAGTGATATATCCCTGTTCATCTAAGCATTTGAGTATACGATAAATCGTTATTTTACCTAAATTGAGTTTGTCAGCAATCGTTTGTAGCTTCAAGTGTGAAAATCCGATAACTTTTAAACTATGTTGTTTTAATAGGTTTAACACACGGTATTGATTCTTTTTGAGATGTTTATTGTAAATCTCAACCGTTCGATCCATTGCGATGATTGTTTCAAAATTGTTGTCAAAATCGTTCATGATGTAAGTCATTGTGATCATTCCTTTTCTAGATTTTAGGAACGAAAAAAGAGTACACGCCGGTCTTTTCCATGGCATGCACTCTATGACTTTTATCATATATTATGTTTCCTTAAATCATTCTTTCGATTTGTTTTATTGAAAACTGTTTAAAAATCGGGTATGATTAAAACATAATCTTATAAGAAGAGTTTAAGGAACATTCTAAAGTGTTTGCCGATGTACGCGATCGGTAAGCGATTAATAACTGCTTGCAACAGTTATTAATGCTGAATGTTCTTTTTACGTTCAATTAAGTTATCTAAATTGTATAACTTATTTAGATAAATATCAAATTAAATATAAAAAGTATTTGATTATAAAGCGAAATGATATAATATGCATAAATAAAAGGAGATAATCGGATTTGAACCGATGATATTGGTTTTGCAGACCAATGCCTTAACCACTTGGCGATATCTCCATATTAGGGGGAAATTAATTTGAATAAAATCATTAGTTTAGTTTTCAGTATTACCTCTTATATTTTATATATCTTAGTAGTTATTTCACCATCAAGTGATAGCATAGAAATATCAGATAAATTTTTATATGTTTCATTGATATGCTCAGTAATAGGAGTTATTTTTGGAATAATTGAGAAAAATAAAGCTATATCAATAATATTGATTATCGTTGGACTAATACCAATAATAGTATTTGTCATTTCTGTTATGTTTTCTTTCCTCATTGCATAATATTGAGAAACAAATAATATATTTGTTTCTCAATATTTTCTATACTAACAACCCATCGCAAGTCGTTTTGCAACAAATGTTCCAGTAATAAGATGCTTGTATCCATTAGATGTACTAGCAGCACAATCAATTAATGTTTTATCGCAAGTGCATCTATCTGGGTATGATTTATAACTACCATAACAATAGTCATGCGAACGACAACAAGTGTCTAATGAATTAATCGGTGTACCACTGCCACACCCTGCACCACACCATTTAAATTTCATACTTCCAAAAGTACAACAACCATTTTGAATACAAGGGACACTTATTTGAGGTAAAATATCTTCTTGATAGTCGTATTCATCATATTCTTTTAAAAACACATTATTTAGAGTAAGTGCGTCTTGATTGTATGATGCAATTTTTTTGTTATTTATATATGTTGTTACTTTTTGTTGATTCTTGTTATGCACTAGTAACTGTACAAAAGAATCATTTATTTTATTTTCAAAAGTCATAATAGCTAATTTAATATTTTCTGCGATGTTTAAAATTTTTGTATTCGCAATATATAATTCATCTGAATTATCAAAGTGAATTTCTGATTTTACTGACTTATCAATATTTTTAAAGTTTGTATAATTAACTTCCGTTACTCTTTCGAGATTATTTAAAACTTCTTTTTCGATATCATTTAGTGATTTTTCATTTGTCGTAGATAAATAAACTTTTTTAATTCCATAACCTTCCATTGTATTACAAATATGATCCTAGCTATATGCTATTCATTTTACTCGCCAGCACTTAAATCAATTGTAGCAGATTTATTTGATAAGAATGATATTCCTAAGGTGAATTCCATTCAAAACATATTTTCTGAGTCTCTAAAAATAATTGGTCCTATCATTGGAATAATAGTTTATAAATATATAGGGTTTACTGGTGCATTGCTAATAAACGCTCTTTCATTTTATTTAGCGGCATTGAATGAATATAGATTTATTAATATTAATAGTTCTAACAACATATTAAAAGAAAAACAAAAAATAAATATTATTGGTGAATTTTTAGAAGGTTTTAAATATATTAAAACGGAAAAACAAATTTTAAATTCTTTAATAATAATTGCACTTTTGAATTTTATACTTGCTGGTTTTAATTTAATTTTACCTTATATATACAAACTTCATAATAGTAGATTTTTAGATACGAATACTTATGGTTTAATATTAACAATTGAAGCAATAGGTGGCATCTTAGGTGGATATATCTATAGTAAATTTGATAAAAGATTACAAGAATTAAATATTAATGTACTATTAATACTAATTGGAATATCTGTATTTTGCATTTGGGGTTCATTTAAGGTGTACCTATATTTAATGTATGTTGGTTTTTTCTTCATAGGTTTTTCTCTATCGATATTTAATATTTCCTTTTTTTCAAATATTCAAATAAACACGAACAATAAGTACTTAGGTCGTGTTTTTAGTGTGATATTTACATTGGCATCAGTATTGATGCCAATTGGAAATTTTACTTTTAATTTATTAATCGATATTTATAAGTTAGATACTTTTTTGATAATATCATTATTACTATTTATGTTATCTATTCTTAACTACGCCTTAAATAAAATAAATTTAGTCTAGGAGTGTTATCATGGATAAATGCATTTTCTGTCATGGTATATCCAATGAAGATGTCCTGATTCAAACTGATAATTTTTTTGTGGTTTTCGATATTGATCCAATACAAGAAGGACATTTACTTATTATTTCCAAAAAGCATATTATGAATATAAGTCAATTATCGAATGATTTATTGTTAGAGCTGAGTATATTAGAAAAAAAATAATTAACGTTATCGAAAATAATTTTCAAGTTTTAGGAATTACCATGGCCATAAATAATGGGCGTACTATGGATGATGGCGTACATTTTCATGTGCATATAATACCTAGATATACAAATGATGAATTTTGGGAAAACATCAAAATCCACAAACAAAAATTAGATAAGCAAAAATTAAAAAATATACTTAACTTGCTATAAATTGTTATTTTATAATGTATACATATTACTCATATTTTTGGTGATTTCTTCATCCATCATATCTTGATTTATCCCTATATATATAAGTGTTACAGATTGAGAAGAATGGTTAAATAAATCCATCAACAAAGCGACATCCTTCGTTTTCTTGTAGTAATGGTAACCAAATGTCTTACGCATCGAATGTGTCCCGATTTCACTTAAACCGATTGATTTTGCTGAATGATTTAATATTCTATAGGCCTGTACACGACTGATGGGTTTACTTTTGCCCTCAGAATCGAGTTTATTGCTTTTAAACAGATAATCTTCATCCTCCAGGAACTGAATATAACGATCGATATCCTCCTTTAGATGATAGAGGGGGATTTGTTTCTGTTTACGGGTCTTCTGTTCTCTGAGTTTGATTGTATAGTCCTTAATATCCTTTTTCTTTAATCCCAACATGTCACTCACTCTTAGACCGCAGTTAATCCCTAAATTAAACAGAAACACATCTCTTTCTGATCCATAATACGCAAGTGCCTCCTTCATCTCCTGTATCTTCTTCACATCTCGAATCGGCTCCACGCTATTCATCAAAATCACTCCTATATGATACATATAATGTATTTATTGTTATCATTATGATACATTATTTGAGACATAAAAATAAACCCCTCTTTTTACGGGGTCTGTCATGTAACATAATTACCATTATGTTACATTAATTTTTAAGGTATACTGAAAAAAATAAATTATAGAGGTGATAAAATATAAATATAATGAAACATTATACTAATTACTTTAATTTTATCTAAAGAAATATCCATTATTTAAAAATAAAGTAGTGTCATGGAAGAAAGTGAGATTTCAATGGCTAAGAAAAAAGAAAGGAATAGTGAAGTAATCTATTCAACATCGAAGGAAATTGTCATCAATATTGCGAGGTGAAAGTATGACCTATAAATTTTATAAGATTTTGACTAGTCTAATTATTATTAGCTTTTTATTTATCTTTCATTATTATTTAGCAAGTACAATGCATGAAGGAGTGGATAGACCTCTATGGATTTATTTTTTAAATCCAATAATTGCTATCATTCTGTATATTATTTTTACAACTTTAGGTGAAAAAATTTATAAGAAGGAAGATGATAACCGTGACAAATAAGACTAATTTATTAATTACTACCACAGTAGCAGTTTCTTTATTAACTTCTACTTTTATATCCCCATTAAAAGCAAATGCTGAAGCACAACAATCTGTAAAAAGTCAAAATTTTTCTGTTGATAATATAACATATACAAACGATAAGATTATTATGGAAGATGGTTCAGAAGTGAAATACGGCACTAATTATAATATAGTAACTGATGAAAAGAAAAATGATACTTATAAATTGGTATTAGATTCAGCTAATAAAAGAATTGTAGTAACAAATTTGAAGAATGGTACTGTTTCATATAAGAAATTAACTACTGAAGTGGTTATAGAAGAGCCTTCTCAATTACGAAAAGATGATATTGAAATTGACGGACGCTTAAGCTCAAGTACGGATGAAAAGAATATTTTATCTCGAGCAGCAGCAGGGCCACCAGCAGGATCAGTAGATGGTTATAAATATGTGAGAACCACAAAGCATTCTTTAGAAAATAATGTTAATAATACAACTTTATTAATAGGTTTAATGATAACAGGAGGAAATATAGCTGCAGGAACGGCTGCAAAATCAGCTGCAAAAGATTTATTAAAACCTATTGCAGCCTATATAATAGGCAGTAAATTACCGAAAGTTTATTGGAAAGAAAGATTATACTCTAAAAGTAAAAGAATTAATAATTATGATGCAAGAGTTTATAGTAAAACTCAATACAACTATTACAAGTATCACGACTATACTAGTTATATAAATACAGTCACAAAGTATCAGACTTGCCAGCCTCATGGTTGTGCAGCTCCGACATTCAAAAGACACTAAAATTTTATATTTAGTGTGTAATTGATAATTAAAATACAGAAGACATCAGTATGGTTTCTTCTGTATTTTTTATTATAATAAATACATTGATGAAAAATATTTTGATAAAATTCCTAATTTTCTTATCTTCAAACACATCTAAAACATAATCACACAATGTTATTGCTGAATTCATAATAAGACGTGCCTCACGTCTATTCGTTATTTTTGTTATGTATCATATAAACTTAAATGAATTTACTTCCCAAATAATCGTCCAAAAAATCCTCTTTGTTTCATATGATTAGACTGTGTATTTTTTGCAGGATCATTGGGCTGATTTTCTTGTTTAATCGTCGATTTCTGTTCAGTAACATCAGTTGATTTTTCTTCTTGTTTATACGTAAGCGTCAAGTTCTCACGCAACTGCTGATTTTGAAGGCTTTCTATACCCATTTCAATTTGTCGATTCAAATTTACCTTATCTTCGTTCAACGCTTTTATACGAATATCCTTTTCAGCTAATAATTTATCGAATTCTTGAGTTCGTGTTTGCTTTTGTTGAAGTTCAGCAAGTTGCTTTTTCAGACGTTCTATTTCATTATCTTTTTCTGAAATGATATCTTGATTCGTGTCTTTACCTAATAACAATTTTTCGACGTACTTATAGCTATCTTCGTCTAGTTCTAATATTTTTTTTAAGTCCTTTTGTTCTTTATTGATATCTTGATGCTCTGTTTGATTCGTATTGACTTCAATGTCAGCTACTTCAGATGCTGGTGATTCTTTCAACAGTTCGTTTAACTTATCAATGTCTTCATTAGAAATTACGTATGAAGTATTCTTTATTTTCTCTGTTTTTATGTTATTTTCTTTAATTTTCTTAAAAACAGTCGTTTTACTAATATTAAATTCAGAAGCAAAATCCATCACCTTTTTTTGTTGCAAGTTTATAAACCTCCTCTCATGTTTATAAACCTTTCGATTTTAATTTTATCATAAAAAATAGGGCTTACGCCCTTGTTTTAATGCTCATCATATTCTTCACTGTAATCTTGCTCAATTTCAAAAATCGATGGCATCATATATTCACATTCATTATCAAGTAATTCTAAAGACAACGCCAAAATGTATGGTCGATTTATGAACTTATAAACTTTACTATACAAATCAATCTCTTTCTTCTCAGAGATATTGTCTATCAGTTCAGATATCGCACTCAACGTTTCAGCTATATCAATGAGTATATTGTACATCTGAATATCATACGTATAAGATGCTTCAAATAGACTATTATAAAATTTAACATCTTGCTCTAGTTCATTAATGATATCTTTACATAATCTTACACTAGCGTTAAATACGTATGTTTTTTCTTCGCTATCATATTCGTTCAGAATTGTTATCAAGTTGTCGTGCAAGATTACAGCATTTATTCGTACATTACTAACCTTCTTTAACATTCCAACTTCGTTTCGTTCTATTATTTCATATATCAGTTCTTTATTATTAATCTCACTAAACATACATCAATCACCTCATTTTATTATTACAATGATTGATGTGTTTCTGTATTTAACTAATTTCTATTAAGTTTGATAAAGTCTCAAAGTCGTCGTTGTGAAAATGTAGTGTTTCGATTTCTTTCTCATCATCAAACAACATAATTGCACAATCATGAAAATCGTTGGACAGGATCATCTGCGCTAATACTTGAACAAGCTGTAAAGAATTTAAACGTTTCGTGCGTTTGCTCTTCTTCGACACTCTATCAAAGTAGACTGCTTCTGTATCTAAGTTGAAATATACTAATGACATTACTTCATCATCATCTTGAATTCTTAACTTGTAACATTTTTCTTTTTGTGTTACTTTATTTTTTAAAAATTCTACTGAAAAAACCTCTATGTTCTCTAGAATCTTTTTCATCTTTTAAATCTTTATAGAAGTTATCAACTTTGTTATCATTAAACTCTCTTTGACTTCTATCAGCTTCAGTAGTTACATGTAAATCTGTTGTATTTTGCTTTACATCTTCTTTTATTCCTTTTAATTCTGTTTCAAGAGCCTTAATTTTATCATTTGATTGTAATTGTAATGACTGTTGATTGTGTAATAATTGTTGTTGTTGCTTAAGTAATGAAGTTAAGTCTTGCTTATCATCTTGTAATGATTGTATCTGTTTGTCTTTATCGTTAATCATTTGTCTAAGCAGATCTATTTCATTACTATTGTCTGAAACACTTTGAATGTCTTTATCTTGCTTTGTATCATCATGCATTAGTTCAGATACATCTATATTCAACTGCTTGGCCTTATTTTTGAGTATTCTATTCTTAATTGCTTCAACATCATCAGCACTTGAAACATATAAAGTATTGTCTTGCTTAGTCAATTCTATTTTCAATTTTTTAGCGTTATTAAATACAGTTTGTTTACTTACATTCAGTTCATTAGCAAGATCAATACACGATTTCATTTTATCAACCCTTTATCAATAGTTTGTTAAACGTTTGCCTAATCATATCTAAACTTGATAATCCTTTGACAATCATTTGTTAAGTATCTCAAAGACAATTATATCAATACATCTACCTTAATTAAATGCAATTAGTTATTAAGTTATTCATGAAGTGTTAGACAACACTTCATGAAATGCTATATTAGTTTATTAAGTGTTTGCCAATGATTTGTTAAGGCTTAGTACAGACAACGTACAAGCAACGATAATGTATTTGAATGGTTGTAAAGTCCTAAAGTAGTTTAAAGGTTTGTTAGAACGCTTTATTGCTCTTATAAGGTGCTATTTATATGTTTATTCAGGAATATTTCTTAGTTATAATAAAAGAAATAAAAGATTGAGGTGATTATATGTCTGAGGAAAAAACAGAGGTAAAAAGAAAGTTTGGTTTTTATCATCGCAAAGGTGAAAAGATTAAAGTTGTTTTTACTGACGGAAAAGCTATCACTGGGACATATTTATTTGCACCACAGTATGAGATCATTATCGAAACAGAAGATGGACGAGAAATAACGATATTTAAACATGCTGTAAAGTATGTCTATGTCGTTGATTAGTTTTACAAAGAAAACTGAATGAGATATAATAAAGTTAACAAGTAGAAATTCCATGGAAACACCGAACCCCCTAACTGCTAGGAACAGTTAGGGGGTTTTTTAGGCGCTGGTATGCCGTCTTAATCCTTACGTTGATCTAACCAGTGAGAAAACAACGCAAGTGCTACGCCAACATACAATGGCGCAATAACGTTAACAAGTAGAAATTCCACAGAGATCACCTCCTTCCATAAGATCTCGCCTATGGAAGTAAAGACGGCTTACTCATTATATCGAATTACTATGGTTTCTTCTATAGTGCTTACCTTATCCATTTTATCTCTCAAAAACACGTGGCATAATAAGGGTAACGATAAACATCAGGAGGATATGTCATGACAAATATTGATTATGAAAAAGAACTACAAGCGTTAGAAGAAAAAAAGAAACAGCTATTAAAAGAAAAGCGTGAAAAAGATAAGAAAGAACTTCAGACCTTAAAAGCAGTCTTTGGTAAAGACTTCCCAAGAAAGGAGAACGGTAAATTCATCTCGTTGGATGAATTCAAACAGAATTATGTGATTGCACATAAAGATCATTCAGGGATCGATCAGAATCAGTTCAGTGCTGTTCAGGATGAACTGAATCAGTTAAAAAAGAATTTAAATGCCATTGCGGATGCAATGGACGATTCAAGAGGCTACTGGCATATTAATGATTTAAAGGGGTTAACGCACTGGTTATCACAGTTTAGAACGAAGGGCTAAACTGTGATA
>CAACWL010000324.1_pt1 | contig 12148 bp, 14 predicted proteins | sample 2275641 | NCBI WGS metagenome assembly CAACWL01 (sample SAMEA5312462, study PRJEB27640) | indoor metagenome | biome: indoor environment; feature: uncontrolled; material: polymer tiles stone | place: Germany | collected 2014-07-07 | reverse complement strand
CGTCAAAAAATTATTAAATTATTTTTTCACTTTTAAATCATATTTCCAGTCTTTATAGCCATTTTTCAGCATATAAAGATTATTGTAGCCGTGTTTTTTCAGCATACGTGCTGCACGATAGCTTGAGATACCATTTGCATCTACAAAGTAGATCGGTTGATCTTTACGTAACCCAAGCATTCTCGTTCTGAATATTGTCATAGGAATGTTTCTTGCACCGTTAATATGTCCGTAATCATAATCTGCTTTTTCACGTAAATCGATGACCTGCGCTTTTCTTAAACCACTTTTAAAGTCATCTTGACTTAATTCTGTAACAGCTTTACGATTGATAGAGTAATTAATTAGAATGTAAACTAACAAGGCAAGAAGTACGATTCCTAAAATATACCACATCGTCATTTTAGTAGTCCTCCTTTTATAATCATAGATTTATTATAGTAATAAAATCATATGATTTCAAAGTTATTTTACATTTATTTTATTTTTATTTGATGTTATTACGTTGGGGAGTTTGATTGAGATGGAAAATAGTAAAAAAGAAGAATGGTTATTTATAAATACGAAGAAAAATGATCCTTATTTTAATATGGCTTTGGATGAAGCATTACTCAATTTTGTTTCAGAAGGCAAGCTGCCTCCTGTTATTCGATTTTATGGATGGAATCCTGCGACACTTTCAATCGGTTATTTTCAAAAATTAGAAAAAGAGATTGATATAGAAAAGGTAAAATCAAAAGGATATGGTTTAGTACGTCGTGCTACAGGCGGTCGTGGTGTACTACATGATAAAGAACTTACATATAGTGTTATCGTACCTGAAGCACATCCTGAAATGCCTAAGACTGTTACTGAAGCATATCGTGTTATTTCTCAAGGTCTGCTTGAAGGATTTATTGATTTAGGCTTTGATGCTTATTTTGCTGTTCCTAGAACAGAAGAACAACGCGCTAAACTGAAAGATCCTAGAAGTTCTGTCTGCTTCGATGCACCTAGTTGGTATGAACTGGTTGTAGAAGGTCGTAAAATTGCCGGGAGTGCACAAACCCGTCAAAAAGGTGTGATATTACAACACGGTTCTATTTTGCAGTCCATTGACGTTGACGAGCTTTTTGACTTATTCACATATCAAAATCCGAGACTTAAAGATAAAATGAAAAAAGCTTTTTATTCTAAGGCAGTCAGTATACAGGATCTAACAGATAAAGAAATAACGATAGAATTGATGGAAGAAGCATTCTTTAAAGGTTTTGAAAAAGGTTTAAAGAAAAAATTAGTCCCTTTTGAAATGACCGATGAATTAAGAGATGAGACGAATCGTTTAATTGAAAAATATAAAAATGATGATTGGACGTATCGAAAATAATTATTCAAAGTTATACATTAATTATTTATAAAGAATATAATACAAAAAGAAAACTGGCACGATTCATACTGTGAATCATGCCGGTTTTTTATTGGAACTGTATTTCATTAAACTGATCGATTACTTTCTGTAAGGTAGCTTTTCCTTCTGAAACAAGCGTCTTATTCTTTTTATCATACCCTTTTTCAATCTTAGAAATCGCTTTTTTCATATTCTTGTTAGCATGTTGAATCTGGTCATGGATTTCTTCAAACGTTTTAGGCGGATTAGCTTTTTTAAATGGCGCTTCATATGTTTGAACCGCATCATCGATAGTTTGTTTTACATCAGATAAACGATCTGACACCAACGCATCTCCTTTCAGTTGATCAATCTTACCTTCTATGTCAGAGTATGTTTTAAATGCGGTTGCTAATTGAGTAGTGTAAGCTTTAAAGTTTTGCGTGTATAAGTCATTTGTTATAGTGTTACCACTTTTGGCTTGTTTGAGTTCGTTATCTATATTCTTTAATGTGTTATTTTTTGAAATATGTTTCATTTTCTCATTTTCAACTTTTTCTTTTAAATGTTCAACTTCTTTAGTTAAAGTATTCTTTTCTTTCGTAAGTTGTTCTGCTTCTGATGGTCCGCAAGCTGTTAGTAGTAGACTAGTAATAAATAGTAAAAATATTTTTTTCATTTTGTTACGCCTCAATTCAAATAGTGTCTTTATATATGTTAACATATATATAATATCATTAGTGTTGCATAAATGAAGATTGAAAATTCAGATATTAACTTTTCTTCGAAAATTTAAAATTTGAAAACACCTAAATAAAGGTAGTAATCATCCGTTTTTTTACTATATAATTTCCATTGGTAGAGCGTCAAAATATTTATGTTTTATGGTACATTCTCACTGATTCTTCGAATCTACAGATGGTTACTTTTCTATATAGAAGCTTTAAGTAACCGTGTAATTTGGAGTATGCTCTTAAAAATTTTCTGAAAGATTTGAGTTGATACTTCTGCTAACTTTCTACTTAATTGTGAATATAATAAAAGTTTTACAAATGACAGTGTATTCAGCTTCTTTGTATAATGATCTAAATTAAGTATTGTTACTTGTTTTGAAACTTTTTTAAAATCAATGGGAGACATCCATTGTTCAAATGATGATTTTTTAGTAAACTTATCTATAGGTTGTTTCCTTTATTGTTGGATTTGGATGAGTTTTACTACCTCCAACCATTATAAAGGAAATTTTTTTACATAAAATAAGTTTTTTGAAAATTCAATCCATAACTGAAGGTTAAGTTATTTTAATGCAACACTAGTGATATAATGTTATAAAAAAGCTTATATATAGAGAGGAAGTAATAAAATGAAATTTGAAAAAGTAAATCACTTGCTAGGCGAAAAATCTTTAGATGCTTTAATTATACTATCACATTATAACAGAAGATATTTATCAGGATTTACAGGTTCAAGCGGTGCTTTAATCATTTCCAGAGATAAGAAAATTTTAGTGACTGATTTTAGATATATTGAACAGGCTACTAACCAAGCTTCAGCTTTTGAAATTGTTAAACACAGTAAACCGATACTTGATGAAATCCGTATGTTAATAGAAACATATGGCTATAAATCTATTGGTTTTGAGGGAGATCTTATTACATATCAGCAACATCAAAGTTTATTAAGTAATCATTATGAACTTGTTAATGTTGCTGGGGAAGTAGAACGTATCCGAATGATAAAAGAACCGCACGAAATTGAAATTATCCAGAAAGCGGCAGATATTGCTGATGCTACTTTTGACTATATTTTAGAAATAACAAAACCTGGTATGACTGAAATGCAGATTAATAACTTAATGGAGATGAAAATGCGTGAACTAGGGGCATCTGGTTCTTCTTTCGATACAATAGTTGCTAGTGGTGTACGAGGAGCATTACCCCATGGTGTCGCTAGTGATAAGATGATTCAGTCTGGCGAGATGGTTACATTTGATTACGGTGCGATTTTCAACGGTTACATATCAGACATAACGCGTACGATTGCTGTTGGTGATCCAAGTGAAGAGATGGTTAAGATTTATAACATCGTATTAGAATCACAAATGAAAGCTTTAAATGAAATTACAATGGGTATGTCTGGAGTCGAGGCCGATAAAATTGCCAGAGATGTGATTGAATCTTACGGATACGGAGAAAATTTTGGACATTCATTAGGGCATGGTATAGGACTTGAAGTGCATGAGGGACCAATGTTATCTTCAAAATCTCCTCATATTCTGGAAGAAAATATGTGTGTAACATTAGAACCTGGTATATATGTCGATGGTGTAGGTGGCGTACGTATAGAAGATGATGTTTTAGTAACAAAAAATGGACTAAAGCGCTTTACACATTCAACAAAAGACCTTATTATTTTATAAGAGAGCTAATTAGGAGGAAATTTAATGATTTCAGTAAACGATTTTAAGACAGGTTTAACAATTGAAGTAGATAACGGGATTTGGAGAGTTATTGAATTTCAACACGTAAAACCAGGTAAAGGTGCTGCATTCGTACGTTCAAAATTACGTAACTTACGTACTGGTGCAATTCAGGAAAAAACTTTCCGTGCTGGTGAAAAAGTAGGTAAAGCACAAATCGATAATAAACGTATGCAATATTTATATGCTTCAGGCGACCAACATGTATTCATGGATAATGAATCTTATGAACAATTAGAATTGCCGGAAAGCACGATTGAATACGAGTTAAAATTCTTAAAAGAAAATATGGAAGTTCATATTCAAATGTATGAAGGTGAAACGTTAGGTGTTGAATTACCAAATACTGTAACATTAGAAGTAACTGAAACAGAACCTGGTATTAAAGGTGATACAGCACAGGGTGCTACGAAGCAGGCTACTGTTGAAACGGGTTATACTTTAAATGTACCTTTATTCGTTAACCAAGGTGATAAATTAATCATCAATACAACTGATGGTTCATATGTATCACGTGGATAAGCTTCAAAATTTTATCAAGACATGCATATTTTGCATGTCTTTTATTTTTTTCTTGTATTGGTCTGACCACTAGGATAAAATAAATTAGTAACTAGTCATAAAATCTTGTATAAAAAAGGGGTACATCATGAAATTTGAAGATATAAAGAAACTTGTAGATTTAATAGACACATCAAAAACATTAACTGAATTAAATTTAGAGCAGGATGAATATAAAATTGTGATTAAAAAAGAAAAAGAAACAGTACAGGCACCGATTACTTCAATGTATGAAGTACCATCAGCACAGGTTATGCATACACCGCAAATACAGTCACAGACACACGCTCAACCTCAAACAAACGCTATATCACCGGCAGAACATATAGATACTGGTAAGACGATTAATGCACCTATGGTTGGAACATTTTATAAATCACCTTCACCTGAAAGTGCGCCATACGTGAGTGTTGGGGATAAAGTCAATGCAGACAGTACAGTATGTATTCTGGAGGCAATGAAATTATTTAATGAAATTCAGGCTGAAATCTCAGGAGAGATTGTAGAAATTCTTGTTGAAGATGGACAAATGGTTGAATACGGACAACCGTTATTTAAGGTGAAATAATATGAAGAAAGTATTAGTCGCAAATCGTGGCGAGATAGCAGTAAGAATCATTCGTGCGTTAAAGGAGTTAAATATACAGTCAGTAGCTGTCTATTCTGAGGCAGACCGTGATGCCTTACATACTCAAATTGCAGATGAAGCTTATTGTATCGGACCGAAACAATCGAAAGATTCTTATTTAAATATCCCGAATATTTTAATGATCGCAAGCTCTACAGGTTGCGATGGTATTCATCCTGGGTATGGTTTTTTAGCTGAGAACGCAAATTTTGCAGAAATGTGCGAAGCATGTCAAATTAAATTTATCGGACCGAGTCACTATTCAATCTCTAAAATGGGAATCAAGGACGTAGCCAAGAAAGAAATGATAAAAGCAAATGTTCCTGTTGTTCCTGGAAGTGATGGATTATTAGAAAGTGTTGAAGATGCATTGACACTTGCGAATCAAATGGGTTATCCGGTTATCTTAAAAGCGACTGCTGGTGGTGGTGGCAAAGGGATACGTGTAGCAAGAAATGATGAAGAACTTCGCAATGGTTATATGATGACCGAACAGGAAGCTGCTACAGCTTTCGGTAATCCAGGGCTATATTTAGAGAAATTTATCGAGGAATTTCGTCATGTGGAAATCCAAATATTGGCTGATCAATACGGAAATGTAATACATCTCGGTGAGCGAGATTGTACCATCCAGCGTCGTATGCAAAAACTTGTAGAAGAATCACCTTCGCCTATATTAGATGATACAACGAGAACAGCAATGGGTCAGGCAGCAATACGTGCAGCTGAAGCTGTAAATTACGAAGGTGCTGGTACGGTTGAATTTATCTATGATTTAGCAACGAAAGCATTTTACTTTATGGAAATGAATACACGCATTCAGGTTGAACATCCGGTGACTGAAATGGTGACAGGAATTGATCTGGTGAAATGGCAGATAAAAATTGCCTCAGGAGAAAGACTCACGACACAACAGGATGATGTTATGATGTCAGGTCATGCGATTGAACTCAGAATAAATGCAGAGAATCCATATAAAAATTTTATGCCATCTCCGGGTAAAATTACTCAATATGTTGTACCAGGTGGAAATGGTGTAAGAATAGATTCAGCGTGTTATACGAACTATATAATTCCACCTTTCTACGACTCGATGGTGGCTAAACTAATCGTATATCAACCAACACGTGCAGAAGCGATTGAATGTGCCAAACGTGCACTAGATGAATTTGTTGTAACGGGAGTTGATACGACGATACCTTTCCACCTTGCATTAATGGAAAATGATACTTTCAAATCTAATGACTATAGCACGAAGTTTTTAGAACAAAATGAAATACTTTCATAAAAAAACGCATAAGCGTTTTTTTATTTAGCATTTAATATTATACTTAAAACATGTTATAGTATTAATATGAGATGGGAGGCATATATCAATGATTGAAACAAATAAAAAAGGCAATTTAGGTACTGTTGAAATTGCACCAAGTGTAATTGAAGTCATCGCTTCAATCGCTGTATCTGAAGTCAAAGGTGTATCACTTGTTCAAAAGAACAAATCTCTCGATAAATTAGGCGTTAAAAATCAAAAAGGTGTTAACGTAGAAGTTAAGGATGAAGATATCATTATCGATGCATACTGTGCTTTCGACTATGGTACAAAAATCTCTAAGACGGCAACACAAGTACAGCAATCTATAAAAAATGCATTAGGTAATATGACTGCGATTAGTCCGAAACAAATCAATGTGCATATCGTTAATGTAAAATTTAAAGAAAATTAATTTAGAGGATGCTTGCATCCTCTAAATTTTTGAAGGAGAAACATATGTCAAGAACAGAATCAAGACAACATGCAGTACAAATATTATTTCAATTAGAAACAAAGGAACATGATATTACAATTGAAGAAGCAACAGCTTTTATTATTGAGCCTCCTCTAAAGGATGAATTTTGTGAATCAATCGTTCGTGGTGTGAAAGCTCATGAAACAGACATCGATGGTAAAATATCACCTCATCTTAAACAGTGGACGCTTGACCGTATCAATAAGATTGATCGAATTATTTTACGTATGAGTATTTATGAAATGCTATACACTGATGCACCGGAAAAAGTAGTTGTTAATGAAGCGGTAAATTTAGCGAAAACTTATAGCGATGATGACAGCTATAAATTTATCAACGGTGTTTTAAGTGAAATAATTAAAAATAAAGCGTAGTGATGATATGGAAAAGTATTTAACGGTAAGTGCGTTAAGTAAATATATAAAAGTAAAATTTGATAGAGATCCTTATTTACAGGAAGTCTATATAAAGGGTGAGCTTTCAAACTATAAACGTCATTCTAGTGGACATCATTATTTTGCATTAAAAGATAACGGTGCCATTATTCAATGTATGATGTTTAGTCGTGATGCGGGTAAATTATCTTTTACTCCTAAAGAGGGAGATAGTGTACTTATTACTGGACGTGTTTCATCGTATGAGGCACGAGGCAACTATCAATTGTATGTTAATACAATGACGCTTGATGGTATTGGGTTATTATATGAGAAATTTGAACAACTTAAAAAGGAATTTCAGGAAAAAGGTTATTTTAATAGAGAACATAAACAGTCTTTACCAAAATATCCGAAGCATATTGCAGTACTTACAGCAAGCACAGGAGCGGCCGTACAGGATATACGGACTACTTTAAATAATAGATATCCATTGGCAGAAGTAACGTATATATCGACACTAGTACAAGGTGCAGGTGCTAAAGAAGATATCGTAAAAAATATTGAACAAGCAGATGCTATCGGTGTCGATGTAATCATTCTTGGACGTGGTGGGGGCTCAATTGAAGATTTATGGGCATTTAATGAAGCTGCTGTTGTTGAAGCTATATATAATGCACGTACACCTATCATTTCAGCAGTAGGACATGAAACGGATACGACTTTATCAGATTTTGTAGCAGATTTACGTGCACCAACACCAACTGGAGCGGCTGTTCTTGCAACGCCTGACGTCCGTGAATTGGATGCGCAGATTAATAAAGCACGTGAATTCATGAATCATAAAATGAACAATATATTACGTCATCAAGTGCAGCACTTAAATCAGCTTGAGAATTATTATATTTTTAAGAATCCATATATGCTTGTTGAACAAAAAGTTCAGCGAATCGATGAAATTCAGAATAATATGAAGTACCTGGTGAATACGATGCTGCAACAACAAAAGCATCGTTCTTCAACTTTAACTCAGCATATTACACCTAAGACATTAGAGGATAAGGTAAAGTATTACCACAAAGAAATTGAAAATAAACAACATCAAATGGACAGAATAGTACAGTATTTGATGTCAATGAAACAAACAGCATTTCAATCTCGACTTGCACTGCTTAGCAGCTTAAGTCCAACAGAAACATTACTACGAGGATATAGTATTACGCGATATAACGATGCGATAGTGCGTTCTGTAGATGATGTGAAAATTGGTGATAAGTTAGAAGTTGAAATCAAGGATGGTAAACTAATCAGTGAAGTAATTGAAAAGAAATAACTAGGGGTGTCTTCCATGGCTAAAGATTTTGAAACGATGATGAACGAATTAGAAACGATTGTTAAACAACTTGATAATGAAAATGTTTCGCTTGAAAAATCCATTGAACTATATGAAGCAGGTGTCAAATTATCTAAAGCATGTCAGGATAAACTGAAAGAAGCTGAGCAGAAAATCGCTAAACTACAAGAGGCAGATACAAATGAATAAGGCATATATTGAAGCGATTAATAATGCAATCGATGAAAATTATCAGGAAAAAGCCGTATCATCACAATTAAATGAATCGATTATCTATTCGTTAAAAGCGGGAGGTAAACGTGTGCGCCCATTACTGTTAATGACAACGCTTGAAAGTCTGGGTGGTAATCCAGATGATGGGATAGCATTTGGTTTGGCAGTCGAAATGATACATACATATTCGTTGATTCATGATGATCTTCCTGCAATGGATGATGATGATTATCGCAGAGGCAAACTCACAAACCATAAAGTATATGGTGAAGCAACAGCTATTTTAGCAGGAGATGCCTTACTAACGGATAGTTTCCATCAAATAATATCAGGCAACTATTCAGACGCAACTAAAATAAAACTGATAACATTATTATCAGATGCTGCCGGGTCTAAAGGTATGGTCGCGGGACAGATGCTTGATATGGAAAGCGAAAATAAATCAATTGATATGATGACGCTTGAGACAATTCACCATCATAAAACAGGAGATTTAATTCACGCATCTATTTATGCTGCAGGTATTATACTAAATCTGAATGATGATATTTTATTGTCGCTAGATAAAGTAGGAAGAAATATTGGATTAATGTTTCAGATTAAAGATGATATATTAGATGTAGAAGGTGATTTCGAGTCAATCGGAAAAACTGTTGGAAGTGATGCAGAAAATGCAAAAAGCACATACGTCTCACTAATCGGTCTTGAAGCATCTAAACAAAGACTAAATGAAATCTATAATGAGACGATAGAAATTGTTGAGGACATTACATTAAATAAAGCACCACTCATAGCATTAATTGATTTTATTGTTGATAGAAATAAATAAAAGCCTGTATAAGGCTTTTTTTATTTTTCATGCATTCATAAACAATGATATAATAGGTAACATATTATAGTAAGAGAGATGTAGGTGGGAATTCATGGATGTATCGAAAATAAAAGATCCATCGTTTATTAAAAATTTAACAGATGATGAGTTAGTTGAATTAAGTGGTGATATTCGTCAGTTTCTTATAGAGAAATGCGCAATTACCGGAGGGCATATTGGGGCAAATTTAGGTGTTGTAGAATTAACAATCGCCATGCATAGAAGTTTTAACAGTCCTCAAGATAAACTTATCTTTGATGTAGGACATCAGGCATATATTCATAAAATATTAACTGGCCGTGGAGAGAAATTTGATACGTTACGCCAATATAAAGGTTTAAGTGGATTTCCGAAATTAAATGAAAGTCCGCATGATGTATGGGAAGCAGGACATTCTTCAACTTCACTCTCAGCAGCTATCGGCATGGCAAAAGCGCGTGATATTCTAGGTGAAGATTATGATGTTGTACCGATTATCGGAGATGGAGCTTTAACTGGTGGTATGGCACTTGAAGCTTTAAATCATATCGGACATGATAAAACTGATATGACAATCGTCTTAAATGATAATGAAATGAGTATTGCGCCTAACGTTGGTGCGATGCATAATATGTTTGGTCGATTACGCACGAATCAAAACTATAACCGTGCAAAAGTTGATATTGACGGTTTCTTAAGTAAATTACCGGGTGGACATAAACTAAGAGATTCAGCTGATCGTATTAAGGATAGTCTGAAATATCTTGTTGTAACAGGTGTATTCTTTGAGGAGCTTGGCATTAAATATGTCGGGCCAGTAGACGGGCATAATTTTAATGATCTTAAAGAAGCTTTCGAGACATCTAAACGTATTAACGGACCGGTTATCGTTCACGTTATTACTAAAAAAGGTAAAGGTTACCGACCGGCAGAAAACGATAAGATCGGGACTTGGCATGGATTAGGACCATATAAATTAGAAACGGGCGAACAGGTAAAAGGTAGCTCAAAAGCACCAGCCTGGAGTCAAATCTTCAGCGACACGGTACAAAGTTTTGCAGAAAAAGATAAACATATTGTTGCGATTACACCGGCGATGCCAGTAGGTAGTAAGTTAACGAAGTTTCAGGCAGAATTACCGGATCAATTCTTTGACGTTGGTATAGCAGAACAGCATGCAGTGACGATGGCGGGTGGATTAGCTGCTAATGGCATGAAACCTTATGTGGCCATTTATTCAACATTTTTACAACGTGCTTATGATCAAATGCTGCATGACGTCGACCGTCAAAACTTACATGTAGTATTTGGAATTGACCGTTCAGGTCTTGTTGGAGCAGATGGTGAAACACATCAAGGTGTCTTTGATATACCTTTCTTAAGTCATATGCCGAATATTACGATTATGATGCCAAAAGATGAGAATGAAGCGCGTCATATGCTGCATAGTGCATTTTATGAATACACGGGCCCTATTGCGATACGTTATCCAAGAGGGAATGGTATTGGTGTGGATGTGGATGCTAACTTGCAACCCGTACCATATGGTAAATGGGAAACCCTTCATGATGGTGAGGATGTCGCAGTACTAAGTTTCGGACCGACATTACAACTTATTGAAGAAGTGCGTGATGAACTATTAAAAGAAGGCATCAATATTGAAGTGGTTAATGCACGATTTATTAAACCGCTAGATACAGACTATCTGGATAAAATTGCAAAGGAAAATAAAGCAATAATTACAGTTGAAGAGTCGATGTTGAGCGGTGGTTTTGGGTCATTAATCGTCAATTACTTCAATGATAGACATCAACATATAGATATTAAACGCATCGGAATTGACGATGAATATATTGAACATGGTGATGTAGAATTATTACTGAATGATATCGGGATTTCAAAAGCAAATATTATCAATGAAATAAAACAATCACTAAAGCGTAAACATGAAAAAAATTAGAATAGATGATTGGCTCGTTGAACATGACTATTATGAAACAAAAGATGCCGCTATGCGAGCAGTCATGGCAGGTCTCATTTTTAATGACAATATTCGTATTGACACTGCAGGTGAGAAAATTAATCCTATAACTGCAAAAATCCGCGTGAAAGATAAACGGAAAAAATATGTAAGTCGTGGCGGATATAAACTTGAAAAAGCAATTGAATATTTTGATTTAAATTTAATTGATGTCATTCATCTCGATATCGGATCTTCTACTGGTGGATTTACAGACTGTGCATTACAAAATGGTGCGCGTCATTCATATGCTTTGGATGTCGGTACAAATCAATTAGACTATCGTTTACGTGTTCATGATAAAGTTACAGTCATGGAACAGACAAATTTTAGATATGTGATGAAAGAACAGTTTGACCCTACACCGAATTTTATCACGATAGATGTAAGTTTTATTTCTTTATCAGTGATTTTCAATAAACTTGTTGAAATAGTAAAACCTGGTGCCACGATTATTGCACTCATCAAGCCCCAATTTGAAGCAAGATATGAATATGTTGATAAAGGAATTGTTCA
>CAACWL010000420.1_pt1 | contig 12288 bp, 10 predicted proteins | sample 2275641 | NCBI WGS metagenome assembly CAACWL01 (sample SAMEA5312462, study PRJEB27640) | indoor metagenome | biome: indoor environment; feature: uncontrolled; material: polymer tiles stone | place: Germany | collected 2014-07-07 | reverse complement strand
CAAAATTACAACTTGTTTCCACATAAAACAGCGATTGAAAATGTAATGGAAGGCTTAATCACTGTTAAAAAAATGAACAAGCAAAAAGCTTATGATGAAGCACTCCAACTTTTAATAAAAGTTGGGTTAGAAAGTGTTAAAGATCAAAGACCACATGCTTTATCTGGAGGACAACAACAACGTGTTGCAATTGCACGAGCATTAGCTATGAACCCTAAAGTTATGCTTTTTGATGAACCGACATCAGCATTAGATCCTGAACTTGTTAATGATGTACTTAAAGTTATTAAAGATCTAGCTAACGAAGGTATGACAATGGTCATTGTTACGCATGAGATGCGATTTGCAAGAGAAGTTTCAGATAGAATGATATTCATAAATGATGGATTGATAGGTGAAGAAGGTGAACCAGAAACATTGTTCACTCAGCCTAAAACAGATGCATTAAAAAAATTCCTTAATGTTATAGAAGTATAGTGAATTCTATAAAAGTACATGTAATTATTTGAAATTAAATAATTACATGTACTTTTTTATAGTATAATCTTTTTTAAGGAGTGTGAATAAATGGAGAAAGTAAAATCATTTTTCAATAGAACAATAATCGATGGTCTTAGTTTTATGGCTTTAGGTTTATTTAGTACTTTAATTGTTGGACTCATTATAGAAACGCTAGGTCAGACTTTAAATACATACTTCGATACATCGATTATGATAGAGATAGGAAAATTAGCTCAAACATTAACTGGAGCTGGGGTAGGGGTAGCTGTTAGTTATGGATTAGGCGCCTCACCATTGATTATATTTACAACAGCTGTTACAGGAATGTATGGTTACGAGCAAGGTGGCGCTGTAGGTAGTTATTTAGCTTCAGTAGTTGCAAGTGAATTAGGTAGATTTTATTCTGGTAAAACTAAAATTGATATTATTTTGTCACCAATTTTAACGCTATTTATTGGTACATGTATTGCGAAATTTGTAGCACCTTTTATAGATATATTTATGAAAGAATTGGGTAGTTGGATTCAATTAAGTACTGAACAGCAGCCTTTGTTAATGGGGATGTTCGTAAGCTTTTTAGTAGGTATCACTTTGAGTAGTCCGATTTCCAGCGCTGCGTTAGCTTTAATGCTCGGCTTAAGTGGCACTGCAGCAGCGGCGGCGACAATTGGCGGATGTTGTCATATGATTGGCTTTGCAGTAACGAGTTATAGAGACAACGGCATTTCAGGGGTAATTGCTCACGGTATAGGAACAAGTAAATTACAAATTCCTAATTATTTAAAACAACCATTTATATTAATTCCCCCTGTAGTTGCAAGTTTAGTAGTGGCACCGATTATGACGGTCTTTTGGCCGATGGAAAATAATGCAGCAGGCGCAGGTATGGGGTCAAGTGGGCTTGTAGGTCAAATTATGACGATCAAGACAATGGGCAGCTCAACTGAAGTCTTGTTACAAATCGCATTTTTCCACTTTTTATTACCGGCAGTAATCTGTTTATTTGTTTATCAATTATTAAGAAAGTATCATATAATAAAAGATGGTCAACAATCTCTAATGATAGGAAGTGTCAAAAAATGAAGCAATTGACTTCAATTGAAGAATTTAAAACTTTAATTAATGAACCAACTATATTTATGTTTACAGCATCTTGGTGTCCAGATTGTCACTTTATTGATCCGGATTTACCAGCACTTGAAGAAAAGTATAAACAATATCAATTCGTATCTGTAGATAGAGATGAGTTTATTGATTTATGTCAAGAAGTGGATGTTATGGGTATTCCGAGTTTCATCGCTTATGATAAAGAACAAGAATTAGGAAGATATGTAGGCAAAGAACGTAAAACAATTCCTCAAATCAGTTCATTTATTGATGGATTAAGCGAATAAAATAATAGAAAAAAAGCAGGTCGAAAAAAAGTTTCTTTTATTTTCGATTTACCTGCTTTTTTATTTTATTTAAGTTGATTTATATATGTTTATCACTGTTACATAACTGTGTTTTGTTGTAAACTATATAGAGGTATAAAAATAGGAGTGTTAAGTATGAACGTCTTTCAAATGAGAGATTTATTAAAAGATCGCTTGAAATCATTAGATGCAAATTTCAAGTTTGATAGAGAAAATGAAAGTTTAAGAATAGAAAGAATCGATAATCAAAAAGGACTCTCTGTAAAACTAGCTCCGATTATTGCTAAATATAAGGATAAAGGTGATAAAACAATAGAAGAAATTGTTTATTACGTAACAGAGACTATAAACGCAATGCAAGATGAATCTACTAAAGAAATTAATAAAATTGAAATTTTACCGGTTATAAGGTCTACAAGTTTCCATAAAGAAACTAAAGAAGGTAAACCTTTTTTAATTGATGAACACACAGCTGAGACGAACGTTTATTATGCATTAGATTTAGGGAACACTTATCGCTTAATTGATGAATCTATGCTAGAAGAACTTAAATTAACTAAAGAACAAATTAAAGAACAAGCGCTATTTAACATTAAAAAAAGAAAAACAACATATAAATCTGATGAAGTCCAAGGCAATACATTTTATTTTGTAAATACAAATGATGGTTATGATGCTTCTAGAATCTTAAACCAGACATTCTTACAAGATGTTTATAAAAACATTGAAGGGGAAATGTTATTAGCTACGCCACATCAAGATGTATTAGTTATTTGTGATATAAAGAATGAAATTGGCTATGATATCGTTGCTCAAATGACGATGTCATTTTTCCAAAATGGACTTGTTCCAATCACTTCTTTATCTTTCTCTTATACACCTGAAAAGCCTTTAGAACCAATCTTTATATTAGGTAAAAATCATTCGCGTAAGAGAAATCAAGAAGTGATTGATCGTCTTGAAAAGAATAGAGAAATATTTAAAAATATGAAAAATAATAAAAAATAAACAATACAAACTGTAAGGAGTTTACAAAAATGAATTTATTTTATAACAAAAATGGCGTTGGCGATGTTCTAATGGTTACGATAGACCCTGTAACAGAGGGATTAGTGTATGAATACGAAAATGATATCACGATTATTAAAAGTGAAAGTAATGTTGTAGGTTTCAATATATTTAATGCTTCTAAATATGTTCAGTTAGAAGGTAATGGAAACATTAAAGTTCAAGAAAAACATATCAATAGTATACAAGATTTATTAGAAAAGAATCATATCGACTATAAGCTAGAAGCTGATTTATCACCTAAATTTGTAGTAGGGTATGTAACAGAAAAATCAAAACATCCAGATGCTGATAAATTATCTATCTGCCAAGTTGACGTTGGAGATGAAACATTACAAATTGTTTGTGGTGCACCAAATATTGACCAAGACCAAAAAGTAGTAGTAGCTAAAGTAGGAGCTGTTATGCCTAGTGGTATGATTATTAAAGATGCAGAATTACGCGGTGTTCCTTCTAGTGGTATGATATGTTCGATGAAAGAACTTGATTTGGAAGGTGCTCCAAATGAAAAAGGTATAATGGTATTAGAGGATAGTTATACTGTAGGAACACCATTTTTTGAAGACGAAAGGTAGTGAGCCTATGAGTTGGTTTGATGATATATTCGGACAATCCAAAAGTAATCAAAAAAACGAAAAACCAAAAAATGATCAAGAGTCTTTAGATCATAATCCAGAAGACGAGTCTCAAAACGAAGAAATATATAAAAGACCTAAAGGCAAATTTAGATTCCCAATTCAAATGGAATATGAAGAATCGACTGATGAAAATGAAGAACAACAGTATCATTCAGAAAATGAAACAGAACATAAATATCATGATCACAGATTTTATGATGAAAATGAAGCTTCATTTTCTTCTAATAGAAGAAGACGTAGAAGAAATCAAAATGTTGAACAAAAACCTTCGAAAAACACATCGAAAAACCATTATGAAGATGTAAGTAAGGATTATAACAAAAATAAAAATACATCTACTCATAATAATAAAAAAGCTAACAAGAACAATGAAGATAAATTGTTTGAAGAAAGACTGAATTCTTTACATCAACCTAAGTTTAGAGCCACTGAAGTGCCTTCAGCTATTTTCGGCATGCGCAAACAAAAAGAAGTGCCAAATAGTGGACTGAAAGATCATAGCTCATCAAGTCATTCTGATGAACCTAACAAAGAAAATCATGACAATAGTCATAAAAAGCAAAGTAGTGAAATCATCCAAGATGTCCCTACTTATTCAAAGATGGACAACACAATTAACATAGAAAATATATATGCGTCACAAATTGTTTCTGAAATTAGAAAAGAACGTGAAAAGAAACTTCAAAAGAAAAAACAGTTTGAAAAAGCATTAAAAGAAAAAAGAGAACAAGAACTCAAAAATCTTGAATCACTTGAATCAGATGAAGAAAAGTCACAAATTAAAAATCAAGATTATTTCTTTAAACAACAAGCTTCATTCATTAAAAATAAGCCGACTGAATATCCTGTTAATGAAAATGTTGAAATGGAATCAGAAAGTGAAATTAACAGTGAAAATGAACAAAATCAAAATGAAGTGGATTCTACTAACGATGAAATCAAGATGTCATTACAACCTGATGTAAATGACCTAACTACATATGAATTTAAAGAAATTGATTTAGATTTTGATGAAGAAACAAATAGTGAACAACAAGCAGAGAATGATCAAGATAAGGCTGAACCAGAACTAGAAGAAGAGAGATATCAGGATAAGACTGAGACAGAACTAGAAATAGAAGCAGAAAAAATTGTTAATGATTTTGATGAAGAAAAGGTAGAAGATTCTACATTCGAAGAAGTCGAATCAGTTGAGCAAATAGATAAACAACAGAGCAATGAAAATGATAGTCTTTATCAAGAAACAATTGAACCAAGTTCTGATGCAGAGATGTATGAGCTACCAGACGAAGAACAAGATGTAATCGAAACAGTAGAAACAAATGATAATGAAACATTGAATGATGCTGAACTTCAAAATGAAGACAATACATTAAATTCAATAGATGAACATAATCAATTTGTAGAAGATGATATAAGTTTTGAAGATTTTGAAGAAGATGAACCTGAACAAGCAACTTCTGATGATGAAACGTTGGAATTATTAGATGAAAGCTTACTGGTAGATGCTCAAGATATAGAAGAGTATGAACAACAAGAAGAATTTGAACATCCAGAAGATATAGAAGAGCGTGAACAACCAGAGGTAGTTGAAGAAGCTGAAGTAGTAGACCAACAAGAAGAAGTTGAGAAACCTGAAGAAAAAGCTTCGCATGAACCTGTACTCAAACCTAAATCAACAAGAAAAACTTCACCATTTAATGTTGTGATGACACCTTCAGATAAACGAAAACATCAAACATTTAAAAAAGATGTAATGACGAGAGATACAAATGATACAAAATCTCATGATGACAAAGATAACGATTCGAACAATGAAGTTGAACAAGCAACTAAGCGTAAAGGACCATTATTTGTTCTTCCACCAGTATCAATATTAGATGATATTGTGGAACAAGAAGATAATAGTGAATGGCTCGCAGAAAAGAAAAAAGAATTAGACGAAGCTTTTTATCATTTTAATGTACCAGCTCACGTTGTAAATATGATACAAGGACCGACTGTAACAAGATTTGAATTATCAGTTGAAAAAGGCGTAAAAGTGTCAAAAATTACAGCACTTCAAGATGATATCAAAATGGCTTTAGCTGCTAAAGACATTAGAATTGAAGCGCCCATTCCTGGTACAAGTTTAGTTGGTATAGAAGTTCCAAATCAAAGTCCCAAAAAAATACCTTTAGGACAAATGATTACTTCTAAAGCTTTTCAACAATCTGAAAGCAAGTTAACTGTTGCAATGGGCTTTAAGATTAATAATGAACCATTATTAATGGATATATCTAAGACACCACATGCGCTTATAGCTGGCGCGACAGGTTCTGGTAAATCTGTGTGCATAAATGCAATTTTAACGAGTCTATTATATAAAAATCATCCAGATGAACTAAAATTATTACTTATTGATCCTAAGATGGTGGAACTTGCACCATATAATAATTTGCCGCATTTAGTAGCGCCAGTTATAACAGACGTGAAAGCTGCAACAGCTAGTCTAAAATGGGCTGTTGAAGAAATGGAAAGAAGATATAAGCGTTTTGCAGAATTACACGTCAGAAATATAACTGCGTTTAATAAGAAAGCAAATTACGAGCAAAGAATGGCAAAAATCATTATAGTTATAGATGAATTAGCAGATTTAATGATGATGTCTCCACAAGAAGTGGAACAATCTATTGCTAGAATTGCGCAAAAGGCTAGAGCCAGTGGTATTCATATGATTCTTGCGACGCAACGACCTTCAGTTAATGTAATTACAGGTTTAATAAAAGCCAATGTACCGACTAGAATTTCCTTTATGGTATCATCTTCGATTGACTCTAGAACTATTCTTGATGTTGGTGGAGCAGAAAAATTACTTGGTAACGGTGATATGTTGTATCTTGGTAATGGTATGAATAAACCAATAAGAGTTCAAGGTGCATTTGTATCAGATGATGAAATTGATGAAACAGTCTCAAATGTAAGCAATCAGATGAAACCTAACTATTTATTCAAAGAAGAAACATTGCTGAAAAAAGTTAACGAACAACCGGCAGATGCGCTCTTTGATGATGTGTGTGAATTTATGGTTAATGAAGGTCACATTTCTACTTCGCTGATACAAAGACATTTTCAAATTGGATACAATAGAGCCGCTCGAATGATAGACAACCTTGAAGAAAGAGGTTTTATTTCGGGACCTAATGGCTCTAAACCAAGAGATGTTTTAATTACTAAAGATATGATGGAAGAAACAGAAACTAACATTTAAGAAATAGAAGGAGTGACATGAAATGACATTATTTCATTTTGTTGGAATTAAAGGAGCGGGTATGAGTTCACTTGCACAAATCATGCATGACATGGGACATAAAGTCCAAGGTTCTGATATAGAAAATACCGTTTTTACAGAAATAGCATTAAAAAATAAAGGCATAAAAATATTACCTTTTGACGTTGAGAATATTCAAGAAGGTATGACAATCATTGCAGGTAACGCTTTTCCAGATTCACACCCTGAAATCGCTAAAGCATATGAGTTAGGTTTAGAAGTTAAACGATATCACATCTTTCTCGGTGATTTTATGTCTCAATACACATCTGTTGCAGTTACTGGTGCACATGGTAAGACATCAACGACTGGTTTATTATCACACGTTATGAATGGAGACCAAAAGACTTCATTTTTAATTGGTGATGGTACTGGTATGGGTATCCCTGATAGTTCTTACTTTGCATTTGAAGCGTGTGAATATAGAAGACACTTTTTAAGTTACTATCCAGATTATGCAATCATGACTAATATTGATTTTGATCATCCAGATTATTTTAAAGATTTACAAGATGTAACGAACGCTTTCCAAGAAATGGCTAAAAATGTTAAAAAAGCTATTGTGGCATGGGGACATGATAGCGAACTTAAAAAAATTCAAGCAGATGTTCCTATCTATTTCTATGGATTTGATGACGATAACGATGTATATGCTAAAAATATACATACTTCATCTAAAGGTACAACGTTTGATGTGTACTTTAAATCTAAAAACGAGCTAATTGGTACATTTACGACACCTATGTATGGAGATCATCATGTGCTTAATGCGTTAGCAGTAATTGCTATATGCCATTTAGAAAACTTAGATATTGATAATATAAAAGAAGCATTGTTAACATTTGGTGGCGTAAAAAGAAGATTTAGTGAAAGTTTTTACGATAACCAAATTTTAATTGATGACTATGCACATCACCCTAGAGAAATTAATGCTACAATTGAATCAGCTAGAAAAAAATACCCAGAAAATGAAGTCGTAGCAGTATTTCAGCCACATACATTTTCAAGAACTGAAACATTCTTGAATGAATTTGCTGATAGCTTGAACCTTGCAGATAAAGTATATTTATGTGATATATTTGGATCGATTAGAGAACAGCAAGGTGAATTAACGATTCAAGATTTAAAAGCTTTAAGTCCAAATTCAGATTTAATTAGTGAAGATACAGTTTCACAACTACAAAAACATACCAATGGTGTTATACTATTTATGGGTGCTGGAGATATTCAAAAAATTCAAAAAGCCTATGTTTCTACCCTGTCAGTTTAATATTGATATGTTTATATTTAGTGAGTGAGGGTATTAAATATTAGTAAATCAAATAAAGATTAGTTTTATAATTATTAGGAGGCGTTCAGTATGGATTGGATATTACCAATAGCAGGAATTATTGCTGCTGTTGCATTTTTAGTAATATGTGTCGTTTTAGCACTATTCTTAATGCAACTATTAAAAACAGTTAAAGGAATTAATGAAACATTAGATGGCATTCAAGGCCAAATACAAGGTATTACACGTGAATCTACGGATTTACTTCATAAAGCAAATCGCTTAACTGAAGATATCCAAGATAAATCATTACGTTTAAACTCTGTTGTAGATGCTGTTAAAGGTGTTGGAGATTCTGTTCAAACACTTAATAATTCAGTAGATAGAGTGACTAATTCAATTACTCACAATATCTCACAAAATGAAGATAAAATCTCTCAAGTAGTTCAATGGTCAAATGTTGCAATGGAAGTTGCAGACAAATGGCAATTAAGAAGAGATCGTAGAAGTAATGTATCATACAAAAGTGATGTAAAATCTTCTAAAGAATTCGAAACACAAGTGCCAAAAGACTACAATGAAAAAACAACATCAGGTGATAACTTGGATGAAGATAAAATTGGTGCAGGATTGAAAAAATAAACTAAATGCACTTATAATCTAGGTTATAAGTGCATTTGTTTAATTTAATTAGGGGGAAATAAAGATGGAAAACAAATATAATAGAGATTTATATACACATGGTTTAGAAACGTACGAAGCAGAATATAACAAGAATACAAACGGTAGAGACTTTGTATTTGGCGTAGTTTTAGGTACAGTTGTAGGTGGAATTGTTGGTTTATTACTTGCACCTAAAGCAGGTAAAGAATTACAAGATGACTTAAGTGAGAAATCAAATAAAATATTAGATGATGTAAAAGCTAAAACTGAAGAAAAGAAAGTGCAAGCACAATCAAAAGCAGAAGAAATTCGTACACAAGCAGAAGATAAAAAAGCAGAAGTACAAACAAAAGTTGAAGAAAAGAAAGTACAAGCTAACGAAAAAGCTGAAGAAGTAAAAGCGAAAGCTGATGAAAAGAAAACAGAAACAAAGAAAAAAGCAGAAGAAGTTCAATCAAAACAAGCTGAGAAAAAAGCTAATAAAGGTGTCGTAACAGCAGATGATGTTGAAAACGAAGAACTTAAAGCTCAAAAAGGCGCAATTAAATCAGAAGTAAAAGACGAAGATTTAAAAGGTCCTAAAACAGTTGTTGAGAAAAAAACTTTTGACAAAAAATAAATAGTAATAGTGAAACTACCAAAAAGTCATTTTATGACTTTTTGGTAGTTTTTTGTAAAAATTATTGTCAGTATTAGTATTTAATGAGTCAAGTCGTTGTTTTTATATTGTAAAGATGCCATTTATAACTTAAAATATAGTATAATAATTTGAATAATAAGAAATATTTAAAAAATTTAGATGTTAGGGTTGAATCAACACATTTATATTGTTATACTAACATCTAATTACTTATATATTTTATCGCTTTAAAGTATGTGAGTTAAATTGTTTACATGAGGTGAATAGGATGTCAAATGAATTAGAAAGTTTAAGAGAAAGAATTGAAGTCATTAATGATGAAATATTAGCTTTATTGCAAGAGCGTGGTAGTTTAGCTAAAAAAATAGGTGAAGAAAAACGTAAACAAGGTACTCAAGTATATGATCCACAACGTGAAAAAGAAATGTTGAATCATTTAATTGATAATAATAAAGGACCATATAACGATAATACTATTAAGCAACTATTTAAAGAAATCTTCAAAGCATCTACAGACTTACAAAAATCAGAGAATGAAAAACATTTATATGTTTCTCGTAAATTGAAGCCAGAAGATACAATTGTTCAATTTGATAATGGCGCAATTATCGGTAACAATAAAAAAACATTCGTATTTGGACCTTGTTCAGTAGAATCACAAGAACAAGTTGATACAGTAGCGAAAGACCTTGCGGATAGAGGCGAGAAATTCATTAGAGGTGGCGCATTTAAACCTCGTACTTCACCATATGATTTCCAAGGTTTAGGCGAAGAAGGATTAAAAATTCTTAAAAATTCAAAAGATAAATATGGTTTAAACGTAGTAAGTGAAATTGTTAACCCAGCACACTTTGAAATGGCTGATGAATACTTAGATGTATTCCAAATTGGCGCAAGAAACATGCAAAACTTTGAATTATTAAAAGAAGCAGGTAAAACAAATAAACCGATCTTATTAAAACGTGGACTTTCAGCAACAATCGAAGAGTTTATATATGCAGCAGAGTATATTCATTCTAAAGGTAATAATAATATTATACTTTGTGAACGTGGAATTAGAACTTATGAAACAGCAACAAGAAATACATTAGATATTTCTGCTGTTCCAATTTTAAAACAAGGTACACACTTACCAGTAATGGTTGATGTAACACATAGTACTGGACGCAAAGACATTATGTTACCATGTGCTAAAGCAGCATTAGCAGTAGGTGCAGATGGTGTTATGGCTGAAGTACATCCAGACCCATCAGTAGCATTGAGTGATGCAGGACAACAAATGGACTTAAATGAATTTGATTCATTCCATAAAGAAATTGTTCAAGCAGCTAAATTATACGAAAAATAAAATACTAAACCTTTCTGTAAAATGATTAATGAGTAGGTTGAGACTGTCGAAAAGTGATTCAAACTTTTCGGCAGTTTTTTTAGTTTCAACTACAAATAAATTAACTAGAATTTCTAGCGATCATAACAATTATGTCATATGTTCATTTGTTTTCTGAAAAAGAATATACAATTTACACATTTCCTAAATTTCTTGGAGCAATTATGTCGACAACACTGCTGTAATCTCTTATAATGGGTAATTGTGAGTTCGCTTTCATATGTTTTGAAAACAACATGAAAACGTGCTAGAATGAACTGGAAAACGTTTTCAAAGATAGGAGGATATTATGACTATAACAATATATGATGTTGCAAGAGAAGCTAAAGTATCTATGGCAACAGTTTCTCGTGTTGTAAATGGTAACCAAAATGTTAAACCGACGACACGCGATAAAGTAAATGAAGTAATTAAAAGATTAAATTATCGACCAAATGCGGTCGCTCGAGGATTAGCTAGTAAAAAAACGACTACTGTAGGGGTTATAATTCCTGACATTTCAAATGTTTATTATTCTGAGTTAGCTCGAGGCTTAGAAGATATTGCTACTATGTACAAATATCATACGATTATCTCTAATTCTGATAACGATAGTGATAAGGAACAAGAGATTTTTAATAACTTATTAAGTAAACAAGTTGATGGCATTATTTTCCTTGGTGGTACGTTAACTGATGAAACAGTTGAACTTATTGATAAATCATCTGTTCCTGTTGTCGTATCAGGTACAAATGATAAAGATTCAAAGCTTGCTTCAGTTAATATTAACTATACAGAAGCTAGTAAACAAATTGCTGAAACACTTATCAATAATGGTGCTAAGAAATTCGCATTTGTTGGTGGCGGTTATTCTGAAAAAGCGCAAGATGATGCAATTAAAGGTTTAGAAGTTGCACTTCAAAATGCTGGTCTTGCTATTGAAGATAACGCTAAATTTGTAGGTAATGAAACTTATAAAGATGGTAGCCGTGCTTATGAAGCAATTTCTAAAGATAAGCCTGATGTCATTTTATGTATTAGTGATGAGCAAGCAATTGGTATTGTACATGCTGCACAAGATGCAGGGGTTAAAATTCCAGAAGAATTACAAGTTGTCAGCTTTAACAATACGAGATTAGTTCATATGGTTAGACCGCAATTATCAAGCGTTACGCAACCATTATATGATATTGGTGCAGTTGGTATGAGATTGTTAACTAAATATATGAATGACGAACAAATTGATGAACCTAATGTTATTTTACCGTATAGAGTTGAATACAGAGGTACTACTAAATAAATTATAATATAGCTTGGGACATAAGTACCCATGTTCAAAATAAAAGACATCTTCACTAGGCTAAAGTCTAGTGAAGATGTCTTTTTTAGTAAGTAGCGTGATCTGTTTTAAAATCTT
>CAACWL010000851.1_pt1 | contig 12345 bp, 13 predicted proteins | sample 2275641 | NCBI WGS metagenome assembly CAACWL01 (sample SAMEA5312462, study PRJEB27640) | indoor metagenome | biome: indoor environment; feature: uncontrolled; material: polymer tiles stone | place: Germany | collected 2014-07-07 | reverse complement strand
ACTTTATTTAAGCGTCTTAAACGATCTTTCTTATCTTCAGTTGACACGTTGTCTTTCATTTTTGCAGCTGGCGTACCTTCACGTGGTGAATAAAGGTAAGTGTATGCATGTTCAAAACCGACGCGTTCATATAAGTCTATCGTATCTAAAAACTGTTCTTCAGTCTCATTTGGATAACCGACAATAATATCAGTTGTTAATGCAACATCAGGAATGGCAATTTTAATTTTATCAACTAACGCTAAATAACTTTCACGCGTATATTTACGACCCATAATTTTCAGCACTTCATTATTACCACTTTGAACTGGTAGATGGATGTGTGGGACAATGTTGCCACCTTGTGCTAATACTTCAATTAAACGATCATCAAAGTCCCACGGATGACTCGTCATAAACCTTACACGCGGAATATCAATCTTCTGGATATCAGCCATTAAATCACCTAAACCGTAATTTAATCCTTCAATATCTTTTCCATACGCATTAACATTCTGACCAAGTAAACAAATCTCTTTATAACCACGACGTGCTAAATCTCTTACTTCAGCAATAATCTCTTCTGGAAGACGGCTACGCTCTTTACCTCGTGTGAATGGTACGATACAGTACGTACAGAATTTATCACAACCGTACATAATATTAACCCAGGCTTTCGTCTCACCCATACGGACCTTTGGAAGGTTCTCAATAACATCCCCTTCTTTAGACCAAACTTCAACGACCATGGCTTTAGACATGTATGCTTCATCTAAAATGGCTGGTAAGCGGTGAATATTATGCGTACCGAAAATCATATCTACATTTTGATAAGATTTCATTATTTTATTGACAACTGATTCTTCCTGAGACATACATCCACAAACACCAATTAATACTTCAGGCTTGGCAAGTTTAATATGTTTTAAATTACCGATTTCACCAAATACTTTGTTCTCGGCATTTTCACGAATCGCACAAGTGTTCAATAAAATAACATCTGCTTCATTCACATCGTTTGTAGCTGTATATTCTAACGCTTCAAATATACCTGCCATTACTTCTGTATCATGTTCATTCATTTGACAACCATAAGTGCGGATAAAGAATTTTCGACCACGTCCTAATCCTTTATATTTATCATCAATTGTAAATGCATGATGCTCGACAGTTTCTTTACCACGTTTTTTTGCATCTTTCAAACTTGGCGGCTGGTAAACTTTTTCGAAATATTTACTGTAATCTTTCTCTGGTGCGTTCTTACCACGCACTTGAGAAGCATCTAATCTGCTTTCTTCATTCATTTCATAATAACCCCATTTTCAACTTAATCATTCATATAGTATAACTTTTTAAAGTCGCTTTTTCAAAGTATTTTTACTTTACAGTTATTATTTTAAAAATGGAAATATATAGCATATAATAAGAAGTATCATAAATTAAAGGAGTGAGTAGTTTGGAAAGAGCTGATGGGTGCGTAAAATGCGGAACGAAAGAAACTACAGTTAAGAATGTGTCGATGGCAGGTTCTGGTTTATCAAAAATATTTGACATTGAACATAATAACTTTGTTGCTATCTCATGTAACAATTGTGGTTATACAGAGTTCTATAAAGATAGAGGTAACAGTACTGCAAATATTATTGATCTTTTCTTCAGTTAAAAAAGAAATTCTAGCTTTTTTTAGTACAATCATTCATTTTTGTCACTAGAAAAGACACTTCTTGATTGAAGTGTCTTAACGTTTTCTATAGATAAATAATGAAGTTATGCAAATAATAATTCCGATAGCAGTTACGATATATGGCATTTGATATAAGTAAAAATACCAGTACTTATTATCACTCAGATTTAGATGCATATTGAAATCATTCATTACTAATAAGTAATGGAAACCGAATGCAAATATTAGAAATACACCACCGATACTCGCAAGTATTACATATGAAAGTGGATTTTTGATTCCGAATATTAGCATGAGGCCATTCATGATAAGACTTATACCAAACATCAGCATAATACCGTGAAATTTAAAGAAATCATCATTAATCGCATAATATAAACAGGCAAAAATGAATAACAATATATGCGGCACAATCACCAGTATAAAATTTGATAAATGTATATCCTTTATAGAAACTTGTAAAGTATCATACCAAGCTGTTAACTTATATTTTCTCAAATTATCATATTTCTGTGTAAGTATATAAAATACACAGGCAACAAGAAATATAAACAATGTATCAGATAAATTAAAGGTCAAATAATTTTGATTCAACTTAGTCAAAGAATCATTACCAATAAAAATCTTCAGCAATATAGTTAATGCAGATAAACTAATAATAATTAAAGGTAAATATCTTAACAATTTAATATCTGTTACTAAAGTCTTTTTCATATTAATCACTCCAAAGCATGTGTTTTGAGCGTGCGTGTTTTCTTAAATATCTATTTATCCAGAAAACGAATAAAGTTAATAACGCTAAAATAATAAAAGGTAACCATGTAAAGTAAAATACATCTTGATTTATCATGCCTCTATCATATAAATTTTGAACAGGCATATATCCGACTAGAAAGAAAATCAATGTGCTCATATTTAAAATAAACATAAATTTTTCATTAAATCTTGTATTTAAATATTTTTGTGAAATGATTAATACTGATGAGAATATTGAGATACTAATCATATATAACAAAGGAATCATCATAAAAATCCGATCAGTTCCGACAAGAAAAAATGACCATAATATATATGCCCCAATATTTGAGAATATTACAATAAACACATCTCTACGAATCCAATCATCAATATGCTTTGGTAGTACATATAAAAATTCAGCTAATTTGTACTTGCTTATTACAAGTTGAAATCCACTATAGTAGGTTATCCAATATACAAAAGTTATCGTTAATACAAATTGAGCAAAACCGTCACTAGGAACAAAAAAATTCAGTATGATCAAACTTATTGTTATGACTGTAGATGCTAAAATAAATGTATTATGAAATGGAAGTAAACTATTCAAAAATTTTAATTCTTTATACATATATAATCTCCTTTCTCACATTCTCCTATGGAATAAATCCATTTATAACGATTAAGAAGCAGTGATAACTTCAACTGATTGATCATGATGCACGCGCTCCCTTTTTTTAAAGTACATAAGCTCGTCGATATTTACTTTTCGAATTGATACTTCACTACCAAATAATTCTTCCATTGCCTGAGCTTCTTTTGTTAATGCTGTAAAGCTATCTTCAAAATATTCTGTTCCGATCAACAACCCTTTGATCTCATCGTCTAATAGATATGCTGGTCCTCTTACAATTTTATATTCTTCTAAAATCACATCTTTTTCATCCATCATTAGTAACTTGCCTTTTTCAATATATGCAATATAATCTGCAATTGATTCCAGATCAGATGTGATATGTGTAGAAAATAATATCGTCCTTTCTTCATCCAGCATTAAATCCTGAAATATCTTTAATAATTCTACTCTAAACGTTGGATCAAGATTTGATGTGGGTTCATCTAATATAAGCAACTTAGCATGATGACTGAGTGCAGTTGCTAAACTCAGTTTCACCTTCATCCCCTGTGATAAATGTTTAATCTTTGTTTTAACAGGTACTTCGAAGCGGTCTAAATAGCTATAGTATGCGTTGCTGTCCCATTGCTCAAAATACATCTTCATGATCGATTCCAGTTTCTTTGCATTCATCCACTCAGGAAAGTGATTTTCACTGAATACAATACCTATTTCTGAAAGAATCCCTGCTCTATCTTCATAATAAGTTTGATCAAATATCTTTATTTCTCCACTATCTGGTGTAGTAAGATTTAATAGTTGATAGATAAGCGTCGTTTTCCCTGCACCGTTTTCACCGATAAGACCTGTAATGTATCCTTTTGGTATATGAAGACTTGGTATATCTAGTACAAATTTATTCTGTTTAAACTTTAAATTAGAAATTTCGATTACATGCTTTGTCATCTTTATTCCTCCCATAAGTCTTTCGTTAAATCTATAAAATCTGTTTTATCTATGTTTAGTTGCTTTGCAAGTTGTATCGCACCAACGATCATCTTTTCTAGTTCTTTATTGGATTGTTCTTCGATCATTGCGATATTTCCTTCTGAGACAAATGTTCCCTTACCAGGTATTGTATATAGATAGCCTAAATCTTCTAAATCTTTGTACGCTCTCTTCGTGGTAATAACACTAATTCCCAGCATCTTTGCAAGTGCACGCATCGACATTAAAGGTTCTCCTTCTTTTAATTCCTTTGACATAATAAGCCGAATAATTTCAGATTTTAATTGTTCATAAATTGGTAATTCACTTTTTGGATGAAAATGAATGTTCAATATGTCACCTTCTTTTTTGTTATACTGTATATATACAATATATACAGTATATACGATTCTGTAAAGTGATTTAAAGTGTAAATTTAAATTAATTTTATTATTTTCATAATATATATTTCATAACTATTTTTATATAGAAAAAGAACCGATAAACAATGGTTTATCGGCTCTAAATTTCACATTTTATTTTATTCTAACAATTCAAGGTCATCACCTGAATTCAGCATGTCATAGTACACACCTCGTAAAGCGATTAAATCACTTTGTTTACCTGCTTCTATGACTTCCCCTTGATTTAATACGACAATCTTATCTGCTTTTTTCACTGTATTTAATCGGTGCGCAATGATAATACTTGTTCTTCCGTGCATAAGTTTTTCAATTGCTTCTTGTAACTTCATCTCAGTTACAGTATCAATATTACTTGTTGCTTCATCGAGCAAAAGTATTTTAGGATTTAATACGAGTGCACGCGATATATTGATAAGTTGCTTCTCACCTTGTGATAGATGTGTAGATTCAAAAGTAATTTCTGTATCAAATCCATGTTCAAGTCTCATAATAAAGTCATAAGCATTGGCATCTTTAGCAGCCTGAATCATCACTTCATCACTAATGTCCTGATTTTTATATTTAATATTTTCTCTTATCGTCCCATCAAATATAAATGGATCCTGTAATACATATGCCATCTGGTTACGAAGGGTTGCCTTTGGTATATCTTTAATATCGATGTCATCAATCTTTATAGATCCACCTTGTATTTCATAAAATCTGGCAAGCAGTTGAATAATCGTCGTTTTTCCTGCACCAGTTGCTCCGACAAGCGCTAAAGATTCACCAGTTTTCACTTCAAATGATACATTGTTAATTGTTGGTTTCGTCTGTTCTTCATTATATTTGAATACTACATTTTCTAGTTTTATATCGCCTTTTATTTCAAGGTTACGATTAGCATTATCTACATCTATTTCTTCTTCAGTATCGATAATTTCAAATACACGTTCAGCACCACTTAATGCACTTAACACTGTATTAAACTGGTTTGCTAAATCATTTAATGGTCGCGTGAATTGACGTGCATATTCTGCAAATATAACGATCGTTCCAACTGTTATACCGTATCCTTTTAACGCTAATATACCACCGATACCGGCAACAATTGCAAATGAGATATTATTAAAAAAGTTCATCACTTTCGGAATGAAACCAGAATACGTCACAGACCAGAAACTATTATCACGTACGTTTCTATTCTTTTCACTAAATCCACTAATGACTTCTTGTTCCTGTGAGAATACTTTTACGACAACTTGTCCTGAAATAATTTCTTCAATATAACCATTCATTGCCCCAATTGCTTTTTGTCTGCGTTTATAGAGCGGTCCAGTTCGTCTTGTAATCCACTGCATCGCAATAAACATAAGCGGTATAATAATCATCGTCAGTAATGTAAGTAATGGTGACAACATAAGCATCACGATAATTGTTCCAACGATTGTGACAACAGATGATGTAAACTGTATAAATGATGAATTTAATACTTGTGATATTGTATCAATATCATTTGTCATACGGCTCATCAGTTCACCATGTTGTCGTTTATCGAAGAAAGGTATCGGTAACTTCTGCATATGTGAAAATAATTGCATTCTTAGTTTATATACAGTATCCTGCGCGATTGTTACCATGATAATGGCTGCAATATATGATGTTACAGATAATAATATAAATATGATAAGTAGCATCCACAAATCTTGTGTCAGACCATCAAACTTTTTTGGAATGATTTTATTATCAATAATCTTACCAATCATATATGGTCCAAGCAATCCTAATAAGGATGAAATAATCACACACGTAATTACGATAAATAGTTTAAAATGTGCATCATCCATCAACTGCCATATTTTCTTCATTGAATATTGCCAGTTCTTTGCATTCGGTATTGTGTTCCCTCGTTGATCAGTTTTTTGCTTTTTCTTTTTTAAATCTTCTTTCTTTAATATAAATTCATGTCCCAGAATTGATTTAGGCACCTACCTCACCTCTTTCCTGAGAATCATTAATTTGTTGATACAGCTCCGATGTCTTCAGTAAAGTTGCATGGTCTCCGAAGCCAACTACTTTACCTTGATCAAGTAGCAAAATATGATCAGCTGTTTTTGCGGTCTCAATTTTTTGACTTACGATTATACGAGTCATCGGTAGTTGCTGTAAAGTATTAAATAATTTTGATTCTGTGTGTATATCTAAAGCAGAAGTCGAATCATCAAGTATTAAAATATTCGGCTCACGAATAATTGCACGAGCTATTGCGATACGTTGTTTTTGGCCACCAGATAAATTAACACCTTCCTGACCGACACCTGTTTTATACTGCCGATCAAAATCCATGATATTATCGTGAATTTGTGCAATTTCAGTAGCTCTCATCACTTCACTTTCACTAGCCAGTTGATTGCCAAATATAATATTGTCGAATACGGTACCTGTAAACAATGTATTCTTCTGAGGAACATAGCCAATCATTTCTCTTAAATAGCTTTCCTGATATTCTTTAATATCTTTACCATCAATTAGTATCTGACCTTTTGTTGGTTCATACATTCTAGGGATTAAACTTAACATTGCAGATTTACCAGACCCTGTCGCCCCCATAACGACAAATTTTTCACCGGCATTCACTTTAAAATTAATATTCTCCAGCACATTTCGATGTGATAAAGGATATTTAAAGTCTACATCTATAAACTCAACACTTGCTCCACCTGCATGAGGCTGAATATTAGTTTCTGAAAGATCTTCATCGACAGGTGTTTCAAGGACTTCAGTCATACGATCACTACTTGCTTTTGCACGTGAGAAAGCAATGATAATGAAAGCAAACATTGAAAATCCGCCTTGCATACGCAATGCATAATTGATTACAGCGACTAGTGCACCAACATTTAGCGCATTTTGAGTAACATCTTTTGCACCCATATAAATCACTATTAAAAGTGCAATATTCATAACAATTAATAAAAACGGTAAAATTCGTTCCATCAATTTAAGTGCTTTAACCGTGTCATTCTTTAGTAATGTTGAAGTTCTTTCAAATTTTGAAGTTTCATATGCACCACTTAAATTTGCACGAATCATCCTTACTGATGATAGATTCTGTTGAATGGTACGATTGACACCATCCAGCTCTTTTTGAACACGTCTAAAGAGTTTCATGCCACTTCTTGCTGATATGTATAAAAAGATAAAGATAATCGGACTTCCTATAAGTAAGTAAATCGCTAAATGCGGTGCAACCATAAAACTCATAACAATACTACCAATCACTAGTAATGGTGCGCGCAACATAATTCTTAAACTCATAAATAGCACCATTTCACATGCGATAACATCACTTGTAAGACGAGTTATTATACTCGATGTACTAAATTTCTCAAGTGTTGCTAAAGAAAACTTTTGAATATGCTGAAACAAAGCTTCTCTTAAGTCATATGAAAACCCATGACAGACATGACTTGCCACAAATGAATTAATGATACCACAAATAAATGCTGCAATACTCATTACAACTAAAAGACCTAAATAAAAGAAAGTTTGATTCAAATCATTCTTTAATATCCCCTCATTGATAATCTGGGATAAGATAACTGGCAAACTTAACTCTACCGCCAGTTCCAGTAGCATCAGGATTAAAGCAAAGATGATATATCCTGAATATGGCTTCGTAAACTTTAATATCATATTCCCACCCTCTTTCTTATTCATATTATGCCATTAAATAAATTAATTAAAAATAAATATACTTACTCTTTTGCAAGTAAGATAGACTAGCGTATAATAGATTAGAAAAAACAAATGAATTGGAGCTAAATAAATGTCAATACTTACTCAATTAATGGATTTCATTTTACATATCGACGAACATCTCGTTAATATCGTAAAAGATTACGGCACACTTACATATGCAATATTATTTGGTATCGTATTCGTAGAAACGGGATTAGTCATCATGCCATTCTTGCCTGGTGATTCAATGTTATTTGCAGCAGGAGCATTAGCACCGCAAGGCGCATTAAATATCTGGTTTTTATTTATATTATTATCACTCGCAGCGATTATTGGTGATACCCTAAACTACCATATCGGTAAATGGGTAGGATACGGTATCGTGAATCATCCAAAAATCGGCAGATTAATCAAACAGGATCACATGTTAAAAGCAGAAAATTTCTTTAATACGTATGGCGGAAAGACGATCGTTATTGCAAGGTTTATGCCATTTATCAGAACATTTATACCATTCGTTGCCGGTGCAAGTTCTATGAAATACAGCTACTTTATTCTGTATAACATAATCGGTGCTGTTGCATGGGTAGGTATATGTTTAGCTGGTGGTTACTTCTTCGGTAATATTCCAGTTGTAAAGAATAATTTTGAAATAGTTCTTATTCTTATTATCTTAGTTTCAATCCTACCTGCAGTTATAAGCGTTATTAAGAACTTAAGAAACAAATAAGGAGTTAAGTGAATGAAGCAATTACTTTTATTTTTATGCAGTTTAATCGTTATACTCGCTGCATGCGATAATAATCAAAAAGAAGAAAACAAAACTGTTAATACTACACAGAAACAAGAAAATAAATCTGTACCACCCGTTAAAAGCATGAAAGATTTTCCTTTAAATTTCAAAGTGCGCTCACTTTCACAAAAGCAAGCTGGAGATGAAACTCAGTTTATCGTAAAGTATCGATTTACAGAACAGCTGGCAAAGTATCTATCAAAAGAGAAACCATCTTTAAGCTATAGGTTAGAACTTCCGAAATCACTTTATACGGTTATCGGTACGAATACAAATGATCAGCCATTTATCACACCTACTAATAAAAATGGTAAGATTAATACTGATGGTACTATTACTTTTAGTTTTAATACACAGACACACCCTGATTTAACTAAACAATATATAAGAAACGATGCAATTAAACTGCATGTATTAAACGCAAATCAACGTGAATTCTTTACCATTGCAGATCTCGGTTCAAACGCAGAACAATATCATATTAGTAAATAAATATTTAAGTAATTAAGTAAATTTTAGCGAATTACCAAAAGGAGAGACAAATGTCTCTCCTTTTTTGCTTTGTTACGTTGTTATCTTAATTGATCAAACAATTTTAATTTCAATGTTTGTTTTTCCGATTCATTCTGAATTGCTTGAGTTTCATAAATTTGAGTTATCGTTGCTGGTTTACCATTAAGTACTATAATACGGTCAGACATTAAAATCGCTTCTTCAATGCTATGTGTAATCATAAGTACAGTCTTACCTGTTTCTTTAATCAATCCCTTTAGCCACTGCTGCATATCCACACGTGTAATTTCATCTAATGCAGAAAATGGTTCATCGAGTAACAATACTTGATGGTTTGTATTTAATGCACGTAAGAAAGACACGCGCTGTTTCATACCTCCAGATAAACTGGCTGGATATTGATCTTTAATACCAGTAAAACCCGCACGCTCTAATAATGATAAACTTTGATCTTGGTTATTTTCTTTGCCAATTTCAGTAGCAAGCTTAATATTATCTTCTACAGTACGCCATGGCATTAAAGAACTCGTTTGAGGCATAAATGAAACATGCCCGGTAGTCATCACTTTCTTATCGTTAATATAGACTTCTCCAGATGTTTGTTCTAATAGTCCGCCTATAATATTAATAAGTGTCGACTTCCCAGACCCACTCGGTCCCAGAATTGCAATAATTTCATTCTGCAGTACTGAAAGATTAATATCAGCTAATACTTGTTTGTCTCCATATTGATGTGAAACATTTTGTATCGTTATTAAGTTATTCATGATTCCACCTCAATACGAAACGTTTTATCGCTTCTATTACAATATATATTATTAATGCGAATATAGTGATCCAGACAATCGCAACAAAAACCTGATCTACTTGAAATGCACGTTGTGCAAGTATCATAAATTTACCTAAACCTTTGTCACTTCCAAGCCATTCAGAAATAATCGCACCCATTACTGAATACGTGCCGGCAATCTTTAAACCATTAAAGAAAAACGGCATACTGTTTGGCCATTCTAATTTTGTAAATAGTTCCATACGTGAAGCACCCATCATTTGCATATATTTCTTTAAATCTTTATCTGTCTCGTGAAATCCTTCCAGCAAACTCACTGTTATGGGAAAGAAACAGATTAAAGTAATCACGATGAGTTTCGGTAATAGTCCAAATCCAAACCATATTACAAGTAACGGTGCAATAACAATAACAGGGATATTCTGACTCATAATAAGTAACGGATAAATATAATCATTTAATACTGGTATTAAGTTAAGTATGACCGCAAATAGAACACCACAAATAATTGAACAAAATAAACCTGATAATACAAGTTGTATCGTCGGTAACAGATGTGGAAAGTATTCAGGAAAATCTACCACGAATGACTTTGCAATAGCACTTGGCGCAGGTAGTGTATAGGGATCGACTTTTAATAGCCATATAAGTCCTTCCCATACAAGCAACAAGCAAATCATAAACAATGAGAATTTCAAAGCTTTAATCATCGATATTTCGCGACCAATGCATCCATCGATACTGATTCTCCATGATAGAATTTCACCTGCGAAATAATTGATTCACAGCCTAATGCACGCATACGATGGTTCATCTGTTCGATTAATGGTAACAGTTCATGCATATCACCTTCAATACTTGTCTCAAGTGGGGATACTACAAATTTAAGACCTGATTGTTCAATCACTTCGATCGCAGCATCGACATATGGTATTACATCCTGACCTTCTGGTGTTTTAGGAATAATTTGAATGCTCATTATTGTATTCGCCATTATTTACCCTCCACAAATTCATTTGTAAATGCATCTTTTGCAACAAAATCATTTTTAATAATTTTATTATCTTTTAAATACTTCGCATAATTGGCCCATACTTTCTCATCCTGAATACCCCAAGATTTTGCATCATCTTGATATTTCGGCGATAAATAGCTTTGAGATTTATAGACTAAATCTTTTTGTTTCTTTAATTCCGGTGCTGATTTAATTAAAATATCTGCACTTTCTTTTTCGTGTTTAATCGCATATTCATATCCTTCTTTTACAGCTGCCATAAATGCTTTAGCTGTATTTGGATTTGATTTTAAAAATTTTTCATTGGCAATAATGATCGGTGTATAATAATCTAGATTTTTATCGTAATCTGTTAAGTATTGCATGTTTACGTCAATATTTCTTGTTTCTGCTTCAATACCGGTCCATCCGTAGTATACCCAAGAGAAATCAATATTTTTCTTAGAAGCTGAGAAGAAATCAGTATTCCCCATATTGACAATCTTCGTTTTGTTGACATCAGCATTTTCTTTTTTCATCAATGTTTCAATAAATGCCTTCTCAATTGGCGCACCCCAGCCACCGTATGTTTTACCTTCATAATCTTTTGGTGATTTTATATTCTTATCTTTCAAACTCATAAAACCACTTGTGTTATGTTGAATGATTGCACCGATTGATTTAATAGGTACACCTTCTGAACGTGACTGTGTAACCTGCTCCTGCGCACTAATACCAAATTGAACATCTTTCTTATTTGCAGCTATCATCTGATCAGCAGTAACATCACCAGGCGTTTTAATATCAACATCCAGACCATGTTTCTTAAAGTAGCCTTTTTCTTTTGCCACATAAATACCCGTATGGTTCGTATTTGGTGTCCAGTCTAACATCATGGTAACTTTTTCAGTTTTGTTGCTGTCCGTCTTACTTGTAGTTTTATTAGCATCTTTATTTTCTTCGTTACCACAAGCAGCTAATAATACTGCACAACTCATCCCTACTAATATACTTTTTTTCATCTTATTTTCCTCCAAATAAAAAACACAACCTACATGTAAAGTTGTGTCAAAAAGCGACACTTCCCTACGCTAGTTTTACCTAGATCA
>CAACWL010000885.1_pt1 | contig 12448 bp, 12 predicted proteins | sample 2275641 | NCBI WGS metagenome assembly CAACWL01 (sample SAMEA5312462, study PRJEB27640) | indoor metagenome | biome: indoor environment; feature: uncontrolled; material: polymer tiles stone | place: Germany | collected 2014-07-07 | reverse complement strand
TCCATACTCTACCTGTTGGGTTATGAGGAGAACATAATAACAAAATTTTATTTTCAGGTTTCGCTAATTGCATCTCTAATTGTTTAAAGTCAATTGTATAATAACCATCTTCGTAGAAAAGTTGGTTCTCCACAACTGTACGATGATTCTCTTTAATCACATTATAAAATGCGTCATATGCTGGTGTTTGAATGATCACACCATCGTTCAAATTAGATTTCATATGAATTAGCTGTGAAACTGCATATATCACAGTTGGTGTATAATAAATCCAATCTTCATCAATTTCCGTATTAAAACGGCTTTTATACCAATTCATAACGGTTGATTTAAAGTCTGTATGATTCCATCTCGTATAACCGAATATTGGATGCTTCATACGTCTATTTAAATGTTCCATAATTGTATGTGGTAGCGCGAAGTCTGTGTCTGAAATTGTGAATGGCAACAAGTCACTTTGCCCAAAACGGTCTTGAACATAATCCCACTGAGTACAATTTGTCCCTGTTCTATCAATCACCTTATCAAAATTATACATTACAAAAATCCCTTCTTAACTTAAATAATGGCATCTAATTGTTTTCGGACAGTTGTTACTCTCGTTCCGATGATAATCTGTACATTTTGTTTATCTAAATGTACGACACCTAATGCACCAAGTTCTTTTAGCTTTTCATCATCAACAATTTCTGCATCTTCCAGCACTAATCTTAAACGTGTAATACAGTTATCGATGCTTATAATATTACTAGAACCGCCAATCGCTTGAAGCATATCAGAAGCCATTTCGTCTGTTTGATTTGTACGATTTTGTGTCGAATTACTTTCATTTTTATCGTTCTTTTCAACAGTTCTACCTGGTGTTTTTAAGTCGAATTTCAAAATAACTGTCTTGAACACTAAATAATAGATAACAAACCATATTAATCCAACAATTATGACAAGCCACCATTTCGTATAACTACCTTGCATGACGCCAAATATTAGAAAGTCTAGTACGCCGCCATCTGTATTACCAATTGTCACACCTAGAATATTCATAACCATAAATCCTAAACCTGTCATGATGACATGGAAGATCCAAAGCAATGGACTAATGAATAAAAATAAAAATTCAATTGGTTCCGTGATACCTGTAACAAATGTCGCTACAAATCCTGAAATTAAGAGACCTTTAATTTTATGTCTATTCTCTTTAGGCGCTGCGTGATAAATTGCTAAAGCTGCAGCAGGTAAACCAAACATAAATGTAGGCATCTTACCTTGTGATAAGAATGCTGTTATATTTGGAGATATTGGTAAATTATTTTGTAATTGCGCATAAAAAATATTTAATGCGCCAAATACATCCTTACCTTCAATAATAGAATGACCACCAACTTCAGTAAATCTAACCATAGATACTAAAATATGATGTAAACCGAATGGTAATAATAACCTTTCACCAGCACCGAATAAAAATGGTCCAAAGACACCAGAATGTTGAATTAGTGCACCAACACTTCCAATGATCATGCCGAAGAATGGCCAAACAATCGGTATAATTAACCCAACTACTGCCAATACGAGAGATGTTACAATTGGCACAAACCTTGAACCTGAGAAGAACGCAAAGCTGTCAGGTAACTGTGTATAACTAAATTTATTATGTAATTTATAAACGATAAGACCAGAAATAATACCACCAAGCACACCCATTTCGAGTGTTTGAATACCTAATACCATACTTTGTCCAGCTTGTTGTAATTTATCTGTATCGGCTAATTGATGCGTCTCAGTTAAATAGAAATTAATCGTTAAATTCATAACTGTATAACCTACAAACCCTGAGAATGCAGCTACACCTTTTTCATGTTTAACAAGTCCGATTGGTATAGCGATCGCAAATAGTACAGGTAAATATGTAAAAGCAAATCCCCCAACTGTTGCTAGAAACTTCAATACTAGCTGTATCATGTTATTCTCTAAAAATGGAAAGACATCAATCATTGACTCACTTGTAAATGAACTCCCTATTCCTAAAATCAATCCCATAAAAGCTAATAAAGCTACAGGAAGCATAAATGTCTTCCCCATATTTTGAAGAAAATCCCACACATTACTTTGCTTCTTCTTTTTACTCATATTTAATAACACCCCTTTAATACATTAATGTAATTTAAATATACAAATGTATTAAAGGGGCATCAATAGTATATAATCATTTTGGACGCGCTTACATCTTATGAATGTCGTTACATTATAATTGTTTACCATACATCATTAATAGAAAATCTATCATAAACATAGCAGCGTGCCTTGAACTTAAATCTACATTTCCAATATAGATACTATTCGTTTTAGCAATTAAAGTTATGGTCGATAGCTGCGCCAATTTGGAATGCCTATTACTAACAATAGAAATAATTGGTACTTTGTTGTCTCTTAACTGACCAGCATAACGGACAATATGTGAGGTTTCGCCACTAGAACTAATACAAATTGCTAAACTATCTTGATCTAAATTATGCGTTACCGCTTCTAATTCATCCCAATCCGTTCGCGCATGTGCTACTTTACCTAGAAACGTTAATTTTCTACTTAAATCAATCCCGTTTACTAAACTCGCTCCCACACTAATAACTTCTATTACACGTGCATCTCGTATATAAGCTACTGCTTTTTCTATATCTTGGATATTGATCTCATTCATTGTATTCTGGAGGTTCGCCAAATTTTCATTCATAAAATCATTCATTTCAACATCAAAACTTTGCACATTGTTTACTTTATTTAAATCAGGTTGATTTTGTAATAATGCATATTTCAGTTCTCTATAGCCTTGATAACCTAATTTTTGAGAACATCTACTTACAGTTGCAGTTGACACAAACAACTTTTCAGCAATATCATCGATATTCATATTAGCTATCGACGTATAATCATTCAAAATAAAATCCAGTACCCTCTTCTCTAATTCACTTAAATCATTTCTTCTTTTTTGTAATTTTCCTACAAGTGCATTTTGTTCCATTTTAACCCCTCTTAATATTTTCACTTTTATACCATAACTTATCCATCAATACTTCACTATATCCCATCTTAGGCATGCTTAAAGATGATAATAAATGAAACAATAAATAATATTTGCAACAGTGCTCTTAAATATATATTCATCGGTACTTTTCCACCTATAGTAATATTTTTAGCATGTGCTTTCATATAACCAGGGAACAAAACAAAGCATAAAATAATACCAATCACACTGAATACAAAATTAACTTTAGGAATAAACACACTTATCGCAATGACAAATTCTAACCACCCTGTTACATACACAATCATTTTTGGATTTGGAATACTACTCGGAACCATTTTAATAAGTGAATTTCGAATAGAAGGCATAAATCTACCAATAAATGTATACATAAATGCGAAAAATATTGAAAATTGAGCGACATTCATCCACATACTTTCAGTTTGAAATATACGATGTACAATAAATCCGATAAAGCAGCCGACAAAATAAACAATCATTGTTTGCATAAGAACCACTCCAATACGTCATATTTGTAGTTCATGATTAACTTTACTGTATCCAATCTATTTACTTACCTATTCCCTTATTACAGTGTAAATATACATCAAAAAATAATGATTCGTACTTTAATGAATGTCATCAACTGTCACACAACAAGTCATCATCCATAACACAAATTTCACTTTTCTAAATAAACCGTTATGCTATATATATCAAGTATATTTATATACTTGAAGAGAATCCGTATTCTCGACTCAACAATAAAAGTGCTTATCTTCCAAAAATGGGAAGTATATCTCCAGCTAAGGTATACTTCCCATTTACATGTCTACTACTACTCATTATGATAAATTAATTGTATAACACCTGATTTAAATTTTCTTGAATGTACTAGTTTAAGTTGTTGTCTATCTTCTATATCTATAAATAGTGGTTTTCCTTTTCCTAAAACTATAGGATGTATGGATAGTCTATATTCATCTACTAATCCATAATTTACAAATGTCGTAATTAAGCTAGATCCACCATATAACCATATATCTTTACCTGGCTTGCTTTTTATTTCATGTACATGTTCTACGATATTATCTTTAATAACATTGACATGTTTATCTTCAAACTTAAATTTCTTTGAAAAGACATACTTTTCTTTGGCATGTATGTTTTTCCACATTAATTTGTCTTCTTCTGAATCTTCTAAACTCGGTTGAAAATCTCCCCATGCTTCGTAACTTTTTCTTCCATAAAAGATTGTATCGACTTGATTTAAAAAATCATCAAAATTCATTTCAGGATCCATAATACACCAGTCAATCTCGCCATTTTCGCCTTCTATAAGCCCATCTAATGTAACAGCTAAATCTAAAATGACTTTCCTACTATTATCATCACTACTCATATATTGAACCCCCAATCATCTCTTACTATTATCATACACGAAATGATAATAGAAAACACACCACATTATTTATGATAAATGGGTGTGTCTTGACTCTAATTCTAATAATGATTGCTTCATTTCAAGTCCGCCTCTATAGCCTCTTAGTTGTCCGTCTTTGCCTATAACACGATGGCAAGGTATCACAATGTTTAATGGATTTTTACCGACTGCTGATGCAACAGCTCTAACTGCGTTTGGTTTATCAATTTTATTGGTTAAATCTGAATAAGTTATTGTTTCTCCATATGGTATTGTGGTCAACGCTTGCCACACGGTTTCGTTAAACGGTGTGGATTGTATATCTATTTTTAAGTCAAAAGTTTTTCTTGTGCCATTAAAATATTCATTCAATTGGTCGATATATGGTTTTACTTTGTCTTGATTTTCTTTAATATCTATATTTGAAATAAACTGATGTATTTCATTTTCTTTATCAAAAGAACCTACAAATATGAGACCCTCATCACTTGCATAAATATCGAGTTGTTTATTAAGATGCTTAAGAATACCATGATAAATTATTTTCATCGTCTACCTCCTTTGGTGAAAGTTTAAATGAATTTATTTGTAAACTCAATATAAATAGTCGTTTTCATAATTAGATAGCAATATAAGGATATTTTTATATGTTATGATATTTTTGAGGTGATAAATTTGGCAATGTATTTAACTGAGAAAAGATGGCAAGACATTAAAACAAACAATAAATTAGCGAATGATGATTTTGTATATGCAGTTAAGACGACAATGATATTCTGTAAACCTTCATGCAATGCTAAATTACCTAATAAAGAAAATGTTTCAATATATCGAGACTATCACGAAGCTATAGAAAATGGTTATCGTCCTTGTAAAAAGTGTAATCCAACAGGTCAATTATTAGAAGATGAAGAATGGGTATTACAAATAAAAAATTTCATTCATCGAAATTATCATTTAAATCTTACATTAGATGAAATTTGTAACCAATGTCACGGTTCAAAATTTCATTTATCAAGACTATTCAAACAAGTTACACATCAAACAATTATGCAATATTTACATGAAATAAGAATTGAAAAAAGTAGCGAATTGCTTCTTGATAACACAATGACAATTGAAGACATTAGTAGACGAGTTGGTTATAAAACAACATCACATTTTATCAAAGTATTTAAGCAATTCTATTTTATGACACCTTTACAATATCGTAAACGGAAAAACAGTTAAGATAGCTTCCTATCTTAACTGTTTTTTAAAAGATTAACAATGTTACATACAAACCTACTAATGTAATAAATAATACGGGTATCGTTATGATGATACCTGTTTTAAAGTATGTGCCCCAAGGTATTTTAACACCTTTTTGTGACAATACATGTAGCCACAATAATGTTGCTAATGAACCGATAGGTATAATTTTCGGACCGAGATCTGAACCGATAACATTTGCATAAATCATGCCTTCTTTAAGCGGAGCAATAACATCTGATTGATGGATAGCGAGTGCATCTATGAGAACGGTTGGTAAGTTATTCATAATCGATGACAAAAATGCTGCTATAAATCCCATCCCCATAATACTTGCAAATAATCCATGTTGAGAAATGTCTGTTAGTATATGACTTAAAATTGCAAGGATACCTACATTTTTAAGTCCAAAGACAACTAAATACATACTAATTGAGAATACGACTATATTCCATGGTGCACCTTTGAGCACTTTTTTAGTATGAACTGCAGGAGATTTTCTAGCAAACCATACAAATATAATGGCTACTATACCTGCAATAATTGATACGGGTATGTGTACAAACTCACTGATAAAATATCCGATGAGTAATATGGATAGTATAACCCATGACATATGAAACAGTTTCAAATCTTTAATTGCTTCTTTTGGTTGTTTTAAATGATGATCATCAAAAGTGCGTGGTATTGACGATTTAAAGAATAACCACAATACAGCAATACTGGCCAATAACGAGAATATGTTCGGTATGAACATATGTAAGAAATATTCAACAAAGCCAATATTAAAATAGTCTGCAGAAACAATATTAACTAAATTACTCACTGTGAATGGTAACGAAGTAGTATCTGCTATAAATCCACTTGCTATCACAAAAGGAAAAATAATTTTCTTATTAAATCCTAGATGACGTACCATTGCCAATACAATAGGCGTAAGTATCAAAGCTGCGCCATCATTCGCAAAAAATGCCGCAACAATTGCACCTAATATCATGATATAAATGAACATCTTTACACCATTTCCACGAGAGGCTTTAACCATATGAATCGCAGACCATTCAAAGAAACCAATTTCATCAAGAATAAGCGAAATGATAATTATCGCTATGAATGTCAATGTTGCATTCCAAACAATGCTAGTCACTTCAAATATATCTTCTATTTGTACAACACCAGTTATAATGGCAATTAATGCACCAATAAAAGCTGTTACACCGATATCTAGTCCTTTCGGTTGCCAAATAACGAAAGTCAGTGTTAATACAAAAATAATGATTGCTAAAGTGGTTATCGTCAATTCCTTCTATCAAATATACCAAGATTATATTTAACAAATGTTTTTATGATAGAAATTTAATCATCTTCATCATCATCATCGTCAAAGTCATCATCTTGTTCATAATAATATCCATTATTTGTTTGTACTTCTTGTCTTTCATCTGTCTTTGGAGCATTATATTCTAATTGTGGTTGTTCAATATTAAACCATGAGACAGAATTTATTTTACCACTTACTGCATTAACAGTTACAACCGCACCTTCATCATCATCTACATATTGAGTTATTGTATACGTATTCGGCGTTGTATTTGTATTTTTCTTTATATCTATAAATTTTCCGCCAACTTTTTGATGTGAGATTTGTTTTGCTTCTTTTTCACTGATTAATGATTTCTTTTCTTTTTTTCTAGGGTTTTCTTTTTGCTTTTTTTCTTTATTATTAGACTGCTCTTTATTTTTAATCGTTTTTGATTTTACGTTTTTAATAACCTCTTTCTTACGATCAATATCTAAAGAATAAACTTTATTACTATCTTTAATATTAACATGGAATAATGATTCATCATCAGAAAGCGAAATATCTTCAATATTCCCTTTATATCGATCGGTAACAAACTTTTCTACTTCTTCTTTCTTCATTAATTTTTCATTTGCTTTCATATAAATAATGACGATTAATACTATAAATAGTGTAGATGCTAACAAAACAAGGATGTGTTTTGTTGCTATTTTCAAGTTATTTCACCCTCTCTAAAATAAGTGTAAATTGAGTACCTTTGTTCATTTCACTATCAACTTTAATATCAATATGATTTTTCAATGCTAATTCTTTCGCAATATAAAGACCTAATCCAGATCCACCAGATTCTCTTGATCTTGCTTTATCAACTCTATAAAAGCGCGTAAAAATTTTCTCTAAATCTTGTTCTGGAATACCTGATCCATAGTCTTTAATTTGTATTTGAACATGATCTTCAATTGTTAAAATATTAATATCAATATGACTCTGACTATATTTGTACGCATTATCTAAAAATATAGTCATAATTTGTGTGAAACTTTCTTTATTCACAAGTCCTTCTATATGTTGATTTTCAGCAGATAAATTAATTTTTCGTTTATATACTGCCATTAGGCGTTTAACTAAAATATAGATTTCTTCATATAAATTAATTTTCTCTAGTGGTAAATCATGATACGTTCTCTCTATCTTAGCTAAATCCAACATTTGCTCAGTTAAATATTTTAAACGTTTTGCTTCATCATTAATCGTATCTATACCCTCTTCTAAAATATCTTCACGAGTTTTCCCAAATCGTTTTAACATTTCACTATATGAACTAATAACCGTGATTGGGGTTTTTAATTCATGAGAAGCATTTAGAATAAAAGCTTGTTGCTTTTCATCATGATCTTTTAAATAAAGCATCATATCGTTAAATGTTTGTGATAATTCTTTTAATTCTTTCGTATCATCTTTATTAATACCAATAGTCGTGTAATGTTTTGTTTCTTTCGTCTTATTCATCTTTATTATAAGTTCATTAATCGGCTTCAATATAATCTGAGTAATAATTCGATTTAATAAAAATATAACAATTAGTATAATAAAAGTAGATACAATTAATATGCCTTTTAATATATCAAAGGTTTCATATTTGAAATTAATATTTTCGTAAATTTGTAAATTACTGACTTCACCGTTTTTCCAAATAATCGGTAGTGATACCATTGCAAAGTGATTACCTTTCTTATTAACTACTTTCTTATATTGTTCATTTTTAAATGGTTCACCAATATTTTTGTAGTTTACATCTGTCGAAATTTGAATTACTTTTTTGTCATTTTTGTTTACTAAAGTAATATATCCGTCAGAGAGTAAATAAGATTGTAATACCGCTTCAGTATTTACATTTTCTCTAGTTGTATTTTGTAATTCTTTCATTATATTTATTCCGCGACTTTCTAATTGAGTCACTTCTGAATCTAATGAAATTTTTTGATACACAAAATATACTACTAAGTTGATTAATATCACTACTATAACAATCATTACTGTTGTGTATAATTGGATCTTGGTTCCTAATTTCATAATATCAATCCTTTAATATATATCCTATTCCTCTAACGCTAGTTATAATAGACTCTGTATCTATATCAAGTTTTTTTCTTAAATATCGGACATAAACATCGATAACATTTGTATCGCCATAATAATCATAACCCCATACTGCTTCTATAATTTGCTCTCTCGTTAACACTTGATTTTTATTTTCTAGAAAGTAAATTAATAAGTCATATTCTTTTTGTGTTAAATTAATTGATTCCTTATCAATATAGACTTCACGTCTTGATTTATAAATTGATAAATATCTATAAGTGGATGCATTGTCGTCTTCATTTTGTACTTTTAAAGTACTTTTTTCTTTCAAATGAACACGAATACGAGCGAGTAATTCTTCAATTTCAAATGGCTTTGTCATATAATCATTAGCACCAGAATCTAAGCCACTAACTTTGTCCATAACTGCATCACGTGCTGTCAGCATTATAATTTTAACGTCTTCATTTTGTTCTCTTACGCGTCTTAATACTTCTAATCCATTTAGTTCTGGAATCATAACATCTAATAAAATAAGGTCGAAATTTTCAGTTTCTAAACGTTCTAATGCTGATTTACCTGTGTGTGCAATATCAATTTTATAATTTGCATATTCTAGTTCTAATTGTATAACACGTGCAATTTTTTCATCATCTTCGACAACTAATATTTTCTCCATTATTTTGTCTCCTATCTAAGTGAAAGTCCTGTAAATTGCCACCATATATAATAACTAAATATCATCAATAATATATAAGTTGGCATTAATATAACACTTATTTTCATTAAATCTCGATTTTTAAATGGTTTTTCATCTTGTTCATAAAATAATAGCAATGCTTTTGAGCAAACTGGAAATGTTACACAATAATTCGTTCCAATTAAAGTAATAAACACTACTGCGACTGGATTTAAATTAAACATTTCACTAAATAATAAAAATACTGGTACAAAAACAATTGCCCGTGTCGTATGACTTGTAATATACAAATGTGAAGTAACAGTGATAATCACTATTATACTAAGTATAGCGAATTCATTTAAAGTTTGAAATTGAGATAAATAATTTAACAAATGATCTTGTATATAATCCACTACTTTATAAGTGACCAACAAATTCCCTAAAGTCGTAGCACCTGCTACAAAGAATATTAAACTCCATGAAATATTTTGAACACCTTGTTTCCAAGTTATCACACCTATTCTAGGTATCATCATACAAATACCCATCAACATAGTAATAAAAGCAATTTCAAACCCATGAATATTTTCAGTCATCCATATAGTTATTGTGATGACGATATATACAATTGCTCTTTTCTCAATTTGAGTAAAAGGCTTTCGTTCTTCATGCGATTTTTCTTGATGGTAGAGTACGTCTTCACTTATATTCATATACATTATTTTAGTCACTATAAAAGTAACTAAACCAATTACTAAACCAAAGGGCAATCCCCATAATAAAAATTCACTATAAGAAATAGATTTATTAGCTTTTCCTTCTAATAATCCTATACCAACCAGATGACTACCGGCACCAATTAAAGTTAAATTTGCACCCATTAATATTAAAATTGGAATTAACAATGCAAAATACTTCATATTTGTCGGGAATCGTGTTTCAAATGCTTTATAAACTGGTAACATAGCTGCTGCTCTACCTGAAGTTGATGGTACGATAACAGAAATCACCTGTATGATAAGAAATAAAAGTATATTCACACTTCTACTCGTTTTACATCTCACATTTATAAAATTAATCATTCTGTTTAACAAACCACTTATTTCAATTGCCGCACTAATAATAAAAGCGCCTATCATCAACCAAACTACGTGCGAATTCATTGAATGAAACATTACATCTTCTGGTAATCCAAGTAGAATACCTATCATAATCGCGATAAACGAAGATAAACCAGCTGGCATATTTGATAATAAATAAAGACCTAATGACAATACGAATACAATTAAACTTAATTTAGCTAAATAACTCATATCTGTATATAAGAAAATACAGATTGAAAAGATGAAATATACAGATAAGTAAATGATTTGCTTATTAGTCATTTAGATCACATCTCTTTAGCAACCATTTGGTTACCTAGGTTAATGCCTATCATAATATGTCTAAATGCATTTTCAGAACAATTTTCTAACCAATCTTTTGCATCAGATATTGAATTTTCTAAAGTTGTTGGTTCTGGGATTATACTCGTAAAAGCATCAATTCCACTTTGATAATTAATTTTTGCATTTAAACCAATTGTTCCTGCAAAAGCGATAACTGGTTTATTGTGTGATTTCGCAATTCTTGCAACTTCTGATGGAATCTTACCGTTTGGTGTTTGGTAATCTATACACCCCTCAGCAGTAATTACTAAATCTGCATTAATAATTGCATCAGAAATTTTAATATACTTCATTATAATTTCAAAGCGCGGATGTAACTTTGCATTTAAAAATCCATGTAAACCTGCTCCTAATCCACCTGATGCTCCACCACCATTAATAAGAGATAAGTCATCACCTTTAAATGATTTGATTAGTCTCGCAAGATGTTCTAAGTTGGAAGATAATTGTTCTACATCTTCAATTGATGCCCCCTTTTGTGGTCCAAATACTCTTGCAACTCCATTACTACCACACAATATATTCATCCAATTTACCGCTACATCAATATCAACAAGATGTACCCTTGGATCCATATATCTCATATCAACACCATGAATACGGTTAATTTCTCCACCTCCATTAATAAATATAGGTTCTCCTTCTTTATTTAAAAATTTAACACCTACTGCTTGAGCCATTCCTACTCCGCCATCTGATGTACCTGAATCTCCACAACCAATTAGGATTCTTTCAACACCATAATCTAATGCTTTAATAATTGTTTCTCCTACACCAAATGTAGTTGTATTAAGTGGATTTCTCATATTTCTAGGTACATGTCTTAAACCAGCAATCGCTGCCATTTCTATTACGGCTGTTTTAACACCACTTTCTTTAAATACACCAAAGTATGAAGGAATCGGCTTACCGATTGGTCCCATTACTTGCGTTGCAATTTTTTTACCTTCTTTAAGTTTTATAATAGTATCTACAAAACCTTCGCCACCATCAACCATTGGAATAGTTGTGACTTCATGTTTGCCCTCTACTTTATTAACACCATTCGCAATTGCTTTTCCGACCTCTTCTGCGCTTAAACTTTCTTTAAATCCTGATGGAATAATCACTACTTTCATGTTCATTTCCTCCTCATATCGTATTTCTTGCTTAACCATAATTTATCTTTACAAGATTCACATACAATTAGAGAAAAATTAAAATTTGATTAAAAACGAACATTTTAACAGTTTTATGTAATTTG
>CAACWL010000396.1_pt1 | contig 12491 bp, 11 predicted proteins | sample 2275641 | NCBI WGS metagenome assembly CAACWL01 (sample SAMEA5312462, study PRJEB27640) | indoor metagenome | biome: indoor environment; feature: uncontrolled; material: polymer tiles stone | place: Germany | collected 2014-07-07 | reverse complement strand
GAAAATAACTTTAATGAGTCAATTTCTCTTTCTTTTTGTGAAATTTCTTGTTGATGTGATTCTTTTTGTTTAGTTAGAACCTTTTTATTCTCTACTCTTTCATGATCTAACTTCTCTTTGTGTTCAGATTTTAGCGACTCGCTTTGTTGTTTATGAGCTTCTTGAATCTTAGTCAAAGATTTTTTCTTTTGTTTTAATGAAACAAAGAATAATATAATAAATAATATCGCAATGATAACTGCTGCGATTAATCCATAATGAATCGGTTCTAATTGACTCATAATTGTAGATCGCTCCTTTTCATAAGTATTACTTCTATTATAGTAAAAAAAACAAATAAATTCAGTATTTATCATTAAATATATCCATTATTGTAATGTTATTTTTAATACTTCGTACATCTGAATAGTTATTCCCCACTTTAATGGTAAATTAATTAAAACACCAATAAAAAACTCTGTACAAATCGGTAAGATTTTTACAGAGTTTTTACAACTTATTTAAGTAAATCTTTTAATAAGTCTACTTTATCTAATGATTCCCATGGCAATTGAACATCCGTTCTTCCAAAATGTCCATATGCTGCAGTTTGTTTATAAATTGGTCGTCTTAAGTTTAACATTTGAATAATTCCAGCAGGTCTTAAATCAAACACTTCTCTTATTTTTTCCACTAAAGTTGTTTCATCAACTTTACCAGTACCAAATGTTTCTATTGAAATAGAAACTGGCTGTGCTACACCAATAGCATATGCTAATTGAACTTCACATTTATCTGCAAGTCCACTAGCAACGATATTTTTCGCTACATAACGAGCTGCATAAGCGCCTGATCTATCAACTTTTGTTGGATCTTTACCACTGAAACATCCACCGCCATGTCTTGCATAACCGCCGTATGTATCTACGATAATTTTTCTTCCAGTTAATCCTGCATCACCTTGTGGTCCACCAATTACAAATCTACCTGTTGGATTAATAAAGAATTTAGTTTCATCATCTAATAATTCTTTAGGAACGATTGGGTAAATAACATGATCTTTAATATCTTGTTGTATTTTTTCTAGTTCAATTTTTTCATGATGTTGTGAAGAAATAACAATTGTATCAACTCTTACAGGTTTATCATTCTCGTCATATTCAACTGTTACTTGTGTCTTACCATCTGGACGTAAATAATCTAAAGTGCCTTCTTTACGAACATCTGTTAATCGTTTAGCTAATTGATGTGCTAAATAACCTGGTAACGGCATATAAGTTTCTGTTTCATTTGTTGCATATCCGAACATAAGCCCTTGGTCTCCTGCACCAATAGACTCAATTTCTCTATCAGTTAAGTCATCTCTATCTTCTAACGCACAATCTACACCTTGCGCTATATCTGGAGATTGTTCATCAATTGCAGTTAAAATCGCCATTGTTTGAAAATCATAGCCATATTTTGCTCTCGTATATCCTATATCTTTTACAGTTTGTCTTACTACTTTTGGAATATCAACATATGTTGATGTTGATATTTCACCAGCAATTAGTGCCATACCTGTTGTTACTGTTGTTTCGCAAGCGACTCTAGCTTTAGGGTCACCTTTTAATAATTCGTCCAAAATTGCGTCAGAAATTTGATCCGCAATCTTATCTGGATGCCCTTCTGTTACTGATTCAGATGTGAAGAGTCTTCTATTCTTAAACATAAAAAATCTCCTTTAAATAAAGTTGTACGGTCTCTTCCTCAGCGCAAATAAAAAGTGCCCACTCTCAATAAACATATAGAGAGAAGGCACACTCGTCCATTCGCTCTTATCGTTCAGACAATATTGGTCTGCAAACGGTTTGGCACCTTTCTTTCAAAATAGAAAGAGGTTGCTGGGTTTCATTGGGTCCATGTCCCTCCACCACTCAGGATAAGAGAATCCGTCAAAAATGATGATACTAGAGTTTTCAGATTATGTCAATGCAACGGAATATATTTCAAAAGTCATAATTTTTTTAAATAAATTTTCTGATTAGTATAGACTATATATTTTAATGTGTTATACTAATTCCATGAAAATGCTTACAATTTAAATATTAGACATGGGGGTCGTCATTTATGGCAATACAGTCAATTACAGAATCAATCGAACTTTCTAATCTTCTTAACAAAGAAACTACGCACAAACAACTTTCTAGAACTGAATTATACAGACACATTCTAGAATCAGGCGAAGGTGTACTAACTGAATCTGGAGCTATCAGAATGGAAACAGGAAAGTATACCGGACGCTCACCTAAAGACAAATTCATTGTTGAAGAAGCAGATACTGAACAAGACATTGATTGGGGATCAGTCAATCAACCTATTTCAGAGAGTAGCTTTTTAAATTTATATGATCAAGTTATTGACTATTTAAACCAAAAATCACAACTTTATGTCTTTAATGGCTATGCAGGTGCAGATAAATCTTCACGTTTAGATTTACGTGTAATCAATGAATTACCTTGGCATAACCTATTTGCCCAAAACATGTTTATTCGCCCAGAAACGAAAGAAGAAGCACTTAATATTAATCCTAACTTCACTGTTATAAGTGCTCCTGGATTTAAAGCGAACCCAGAAAAGGATGGAACAAATTCTGAAACGTTCATTATTACTTCATTCAAACACCGCGTGATATTAATTGGTGGAACAGAATACGCTGGTGAAATGAAAAAAGGTATCTTCTCTGTCATGAATTATTTATTACCTAAAAAAGGTATTATGAGTATGCATTGCTCAGCAAACGTTGGCTATAATAAAGATGTTGCTTTGTTCTTCGGTTTATCAGGAACAGGAAAGACAACTTTATCTGCAGACCCAAACAGAAAACTTATCGGAGACGACGAACATGGTTGGAACGAAAACGGTGTATTCAACATTGAAGGTGGTTGCTACGCCAAAACTGTAAGCCTCAGCCGTGAAAAAGAACCTCAAATTTATGATGCTATCCGATATGGTACAGTATTAGAAAATGTAGGCGTTAAATCATGTGGTACAGTTGATTATGACGACACTTCATTAACAGAAAATACTAGAGCAGCTTATCCAATTGAGTTTATAGATAATATTGTAACACCATCAATAGCTGGTCATCCTAATACGATCATCTTCTTAACAGCAGATGCTTTCGGAGTCTTACCTCCTATATCAAAATTGAATAAATCACAAGCGATGTATCACTTCTTAAGTGGGTTCACATCTAAATTAGCAGGTACAGAAAGAGGCGTAACAAGTCCACAACCTGTATTCTCAACTTGTTTCGGTTCACCATTCTTACCATTACATGCAACAGAATATGCTGAATTACTCGGTCAATTAATCGACAAACATGATGTAGATGTTTATTTAGTAAACACTGGTTGGACTGGCGGCGAATACGGCGTAGGTTCTAGAATGGACTTAAAACATACACGCTCAATGATTCGTCGCGCAATAAGCGGAGAAATTAAAAACTCTGAATTCATTAAAGATGATATATTCGGTCTCAATATACCAAAACATGTATCTGGCGTACCTTCAGAAGTATTATATCCACGTAATACATGGGTATCAACAGATGCATACGATGAAAAAGCAAAACAATTAGCTAAAGACTTCAAAGAGAACTTCAGTAAGTTCGGAGCATCTTCAGAACACATTCAAGAAGAAGGCGGATTTACTTATAATCATTAAGTAAACAGTTGAGAACATCAAATAAAGAAGCATATCACACTACTGATTTCACTCAGTAAATAGCGTGATATGCTTCTTTTTGATTAAAAAATGTTTTTATTTTTCGCATTCATACATCCAATTTTTAATTTTAATCAATGTTTGTTGCTCTATTTTCGGCCTAAAAACATGCCCTTCACCTTTTTCATAAATCGTTCTATATTTAACTTGTTCTTTTTTTAAATGTTCTTCTAAATGATATGCCATATTAATATTAACTTGTTTATCTTGATCTCCATGGACAATTAATATAGGCGGACTATCACTATGAATATGTTTCAATGCATTTCTCTGTTCATATTCTTCAGATTGCTTTTTTGGATGTCCAATCATTCTTTTTAACATATTTCTTAAATCAATTCTTTCTTCATACATCATTAACAAGTCTGTTACTCCACCCCAAATTATATAACTCGTTGCATTTACTGATTGGTAAGTGAGTAAACCTTGTATACCACCTCTAGAAAATCCTACAATGTGAACCGGTATTTCTGGATATAACGCTTTTAATATATTTATACCTACAACAACATCATTTAAATCGTCTCCACAAAAACGATCTCTACCTTCACTTCCGTTGCTTCCCCGATAATATGGCGCAAATACTAAAGTGTTTTCATTTTTAAATTGAGACATTCTCGCTGGTCTCACTTTACCCACTTGTCCTTTACCCCCACGTAAATACACGACGATTCGCTCAACATCTATGTGTGGTGTCATGAGTAGTCCTCTTAATTTAAGCTGATCTACTTCATATATTACTTCTTCTGTAAGGTGATCATTAAAGAAGACAGGCATTCTTTTTCTACTTAAGAAATCCAAGTTTATTCACCCTTTCAACGCACTTTAATATTGCCTTATCTTTCAATAAAAAGCTCTTTTTTTGTTCCATAACATCATCAATATTTTTAACGATGATTGGGCCATATGTTTCATAGTACTCATCTTTTTCTTCAATAGAATCAATTTCAATAAAATATACATCTTTATCAAAAGGTATTTCATCATGAACGATATATGATGCTATAAATGTAATCTCTTTAGCAATGGCACCTGTTTCTTCGTATAACTCTCGCTCTATCGCTTCTTTATTCGTCTCATTATACTCTACTTTCCCACCAGGAAATTCTATTCCTCGAATTTTATGATGTGTCAAAACATAATTTTCTTTGTAAATAGGTATACCGAGAACATGTTTAGCTTTTTGCACGTCGTCTCGTTCTTTATATTCTAAATCTACATTTAATCCATATGGATCTTTATAGCGCATGATACACGACCTCTTTCTTAGATTGTGATAAACTGTATATATATTTTATTAGAAAGGTAGAAAACATTGAAAAAGTTAACCTTAACGACCTTTGTATTAACAATTACTCTTATTCTAGCAAGTTGTAGTCCACAAGGTCAAAATTATTATAAAAATAGTAGTGATGCCATTGAAGCATTTCAAAAAAATATTAAAGATGTGGATACACACTCTATAAAATCTAAAAATGAGACGACAGTAAATTTTCAAGATAAAAAGACTCAGTTAAAACAAAATTCATACGGACGAACGAACCATCATGATAAACTAGCATTTAACGTTGAGCAATCAAGTAATACGAAACAATTTAATACACAGAATAAAAGTGTATTTATTAATTCAAATGAAATCCAATCATCACCAAAGACGAAATATTTAAATTATCGTGCTCAAAACGCAGAAATTGATTATTATCAAAAAATAGGCCAAGATTGGTTTGATTTAACTACATTTAATCAAAGTTTGTTAAAACCTATCGAAGACGATATTTCTATTAATGAAAATACACTTTCATATGAAGGCACGAACAGCGTCATGAAATATTTATATCAATTAGGATTTAACCAATCACCATTAGTTGATCAAAAATCATTAAGTAATATTAATGATTTAAAAATTAAAAAAGGTAAATTCAATCTCACATTCCAAGAAGATAAAACGTTACCTAAAAAGTTAACGTTCGATATTGTAGCAACTGGAAAAATCAAAAATGAAACAATTAATATCCATATGAAACAAACAACACAGTTTTATAAATTTAATAATACTGATGTTCAGCCATATAAAAACTTAACTGACAATCATTATAAATAGGAGCATTGTTATGAAAACATTATTCATTAAATTAATTCGCTTATATCAACGCTATATATCCCCTCTGACACCACCTACGTGCAGGTTTCAACCAACTTGTTCTAATTATGCTGTAGAAGCTATTTCGGAGTATGGTGTCTTAAAAGGAACATGGCTAGGCACGAAAAGAATATTAAAATGTCACCCATTCCATGCTGGTGGATACGATCCAGTACCACCTAAGAAAGACCATAAGCACTAATATCTAAAAGGCATATACGCACTGATGCGCGTATATGCCTTTATTTTATTAATTTATTTATGTCTATTTTTGGCGGTGAATATATAATTTTATTATTTTCTAAAACAGCTTTCTCAAAAACAATATCATCAACGAAGTAATAATCACTTGGCGTTATATCACTAGGATAGTTGCTTTGCTCAGCTAAATAAGCAGTGAAATAACCACTCAAACCAAACTCATACATACCACCTATTACATATTTAAGGTTATGCGCTTTACAATAATCGATAATCTCTAAAGCTTTATCTATTCCACCTACTCGAGAAGGCTTAATAACAACCCCATCAATTATCTGAGAATCATTAAATTGTTTAATTTGTTCTAAATTTAATGCCGACTCATCAATAAATATCGGTAATGATAATGACTTATGATATTCATAATAGGAATCAAATGTACGAAATGGTTGCTCTATATAAATAAAATTCTGATGCTCAAATGTGTTCAACAAAGAAATTTCGTTTTGACTTAATACACCATTAGCGTCGATTGCTCTTTGGATATTGGGATAATTTTTTTCTAAAAACGCAATGTCATTTTTAATATCGTCATGCCATTTGATTTTAATTCTAGAAGGTAATTGCCCATTATATTGTTTGAAATATGTTTCAATATCATGATTAACAGTAGCACCATATTCAACCTTAACATCATGTAATTCATGAAACTTCTGAAAGAAAATCATAGACATAACACTTCGCGCATTTGGAAAATCGTTGAGTTCATCTATTAATTGACAGCTTAATTTATAATGGTTTATTTGATCAAATTCATGCTTTTTAAACCAATTCGTTAATACCTCTTTTATAGATTCTATTGTTTCAAAATGATACCAATCCGTCTTAAATGCATTACACTCTCCGTAATAATTATGACCATCAACATCTTGCCATTCAACGATTAATACTTCACGCTCTTCAAGTTCTACTAAAGGCGTTTTGATGGGAACTCTAAATGGTGCCTTAAACATATAAAAGTTCATATTATTTTTACGCATGCGTTATCCACTCTTTCACTTTATATCTTGAAAGCTTTCCAGTTGACGTTCTTGGTATTTCTGTCATTTTATAAAAATATTTAGGATGTTTATATTTTGCTAAATACTCATCAAGCAGACACTTAAATTCACTGCTATCAATATTTTTATGAGATTCGTATACTAACGCAGGTACTTGTCCCCATTTTTCATCTTCGACAGGAACAGCGACACAATTTGTAACTTCTGGATGATTTAAAATAATATGTTCAATTTCATAAGGATATATATTTTCACCACCACTAATAATCAAATCTTTTCTTCTATCATAAATATATACATATCCATTATCATCTATTGAGCCGATATCACCTGTTTTAAAGTAGCCATCTTCAAATGTATCCGCATTACTGCCATTCGTTAAATAGCCATTCATAACATTTTTACCTAACACTGACACTTCACCATGACCTTCAGCATTTTTGTTCATAATTTTAAGTTTAACATTTGAAGGTATTTTACCGACAGTACGTGGTTCTATGCGCAACATTTCAGGACTTGCTGTTACAAACTGTGAACAAGTTTCTGTCATACCGAATGAGTTATAGATAGGCAATTGATATTCAAGTGATTTATTGATAATCGCTTCGGATAATTTCGCTCCACCTAATAGTATTTTCTCTAACTGGTAAGGCTGTGTGAGCTCATCGTTAATCAACCATTGTAATGTTTGTGGAACGAGTGAAATGTGTGTAATATCTTCATGTTTAATTAAATACATGACACGATCAACATCAAATTTAGGTTCTAATACAACAGTAAAGCCTTCAATTAAACTACGAATAAGCACGCTTAATCCAGATATATGATAAATAGGTAGGACAGATAACCATTTCGTTAAACCATGATAACCAAGACTTTCTTTGCAACCAATTGCGCTATAATAATGATTAGAAAAAGTTTGAGGTACCGCTTTAGCTGGCCCTGTCGTTCCGGAAGTAAACATAATTGTCGCGATATCATCCATATTAAGATGGAAATCTAAATTTTTATTATTTATGCTCGTAATATCATTAATTATGATATGATTTTGTTTTATATTAAGGGGTTTGTAAGTTAATACCGTTTCAACACCTATACTTTCTAACTGTTGTTCGATTTCTCTTGAAGTTAATTTCGTATTAACCATGACAATTTCAACATTCGCTAACCAAGCTCCAACAATTAATGAAACATGATGCACATCATTCTTTATATAGAATGCCACTCTTTTTAAATTAAGTTGGTTTAAATAAGATGCATAAACTTTTGCTCTGTTAAACAATTGTCGATATGTCAGTTCAACATCACCTTGTTTAATCGCTATTTTGTTCGGTGTCTCAATATTACGTTCTTCAATCCAATGTTTCATATTTGGACCTCCTTATACCATTATTCATTATAACGATAATTTAATAAATGAACATAAAAAATGCTCTATAATTTAGAACTAGATTATGATTAAACATAAAAGAGCTTAGGATATCATTCTCTTTTTCAAAATAAATCACCCAATCCGTTAAATTTATTTTCGGATTGGGTGATTTTTATGTTTCTAGTATTGTAAAGTCTATGCTTGCCTAGGTATGGCTCGAGACGATAGTCTCTCACTCATACTATTCTCCTCTTTTTTTAGAAACTATACGTTCTAATATAAAGAAGATTAATCCTATTAATGTTAAAAACGGAGCTACTAATGCTAAGTCTTTAACTTCTAGTTGGCTTACAACTATTCCACCGATAAATGCACCTAGTGCATTACCAATGTTAAATGCAGATTGATTCATCGTACTTGCTAACATTGGCGCATCTTTTGAAATGACCATGCTCTTAAATTGCAATGAAGGACTCATACTAAATCCTATTAATCCAAATACAAATATACCTACAATCATTAGTAAACTATTACTTTGAATAAAATACATCATAAAAATATAAATTGGGAAGACTATAAAAATAATATTTAAAGATCTATTTAAGTTCCAGTCTGCTAGTTTACCACCAATTATATTACCGAATGTTACACCAACACCGAATATGATAAGCACAAATGAGATCCAACGTTCTTCTATATGTGAAACGTCAGTTAATATTTGAGAAATATATGTGAAATATGCAAATACACTACTAAATCCAAATAATGTTACGCCAAGTGTTAGCCATAGCTTAACATCTTTTAATACATTTAATTCGTTTTTAATAGATATCGGTTGCGTGTCTTTTTGATTAGGTACAAATTTTATAATTCCTATTAATGTTAATAGACCTAATACACTAATAATAATAAAAGTCATTTTCCATCCGAATATTTGTCCTACAAAAGTCCCAAAAGGTACACCAATAATGTTACTCATCGTTAAACCTGTGAACATAAGCGCCATTGCACTTGCTCTTTTATGAGGTGGTACCATATTTGCAGCTAATATTGATCCTATACCAAAGAATGAACCGTGAGCTAAAGCAGCTACAATTCTACTTAACATTAATAAACCATAACTTGGTGCAATTCCACCGATACCATTACCAATAATAAAGATTCCCATTAATAAAATCAGTAAATTTTTTCTCGGTAATTTATATGTCGCAAGGACAATAATTGGTCCACCAATTGCAACACTTAGTGCATAACCAGTAATAAGTTGTCCAGCATCAGATACTGTTACATTCAAATCTCTTGCAATATTTGGTAGCAATCCCATAATTACGAACTCTGTCATACCTATTGCAAATGCACCAAGACTTAATATCCATATCGCTAAAGGATACTTCTTCATCTAACACCTCTCCTTTAACCTTATTATTTTAATCAGATTTATCCATAGTATTACTTTTATAAGCATATGACAAGAGTTTTTTATTATTTTATTAAATAAAAAAACTGAGAAATAAATTCTCAGTTTATAAAACGTTTTCATTCTGTTGTATTGATCCAACCTATACCAATCGTACCGAAACCAGTATGAACAGAAGCAACCGGTACTAATGGTTCAACATATACATTAATATCATTACTTAATGTTAAAATCCGTTCTTTCCAAATATGTGCTTCACGCTCATTGCCAGCATGTAATACACCTATACTTGTAACCCCTTTATCAATCATTTCATTAATACGTTTTATTAAATAAGCTTCAATTTTCTTCATACCTCTAGACTTAAGCTCTAAATCTATCGTGCCATGTTCTAGTTTCAATAAAAGTTTAATATGCAGCAAACTACTTAATAAGTATTTACTATTAGAAACTCTACCACTATTTTTTAATTGCTGTAGATTTCTTGGTAATAAGTACAATTCACTCGTCTGTTTAATATTTTCTAACTTATTCACAATCTCATCGAATGATTTATTCTCATCATAAAGTTGCTTCCCGTATTCAATTAACGCTCTTTGAGGATAACTACCCGTACCACTATCTATGACATGAATCTTCATAGGAAAAGATTTTGAATTTGAAAGTGATGATGCGTAAGTACCTGACAAGCTGCTAGAAGGATGAATCGCTATAACATGCGTATATCCTTCATCTTCAATTTGTTGAAATGTTTCAATAAAATCTTGAGGCGTAGGTTGCGCAGTCTTTGCTCCATTTCCATTATCTTTTAACATATCGAAAAATGATTTAGAACTTTCAAACTCTGTATCTTTATATGGCTTTCCTTCTATAATTGTTGATAAAGAAACTACAAATAAATCTTTCTCGTCAATATTTTGATCAATATAAGTCGTTGTATCAATTAACCATGCTAATTTCATGACTTCCTCCATTGTATATAAAATATACGAATCTTTTATGTGTATTATTTTAACTCTAAGTTTATTAATACCATATATTCTATCGCTATACAATTAAAAATAGAAGCCATAAATTCCAACAAACATATAATAAAACGACTTATTATAATCCTAGTATAACATCACTGTTATAAAGCATATTTAAAAGTGTTGTTATGGTAATAATCCTAATATAAATTAATAAAAATATTGCCATTATTATTATTTAAATATATTAATAAAAACTTGTGATATATTTTTCACCTCGCTTTCGATAACTCAATATTAGTATGACTTAAAGTAAATAGAATTTCCTAAAAGTGATATTTTTCTTATAAAGCAAATTGGTATATTGTAAATTTACTTTACATTAAGTAATATTAAAGAAGATAAATTCATGAAATATAAATGTGCTAGAAAAATTTTATCAGAGAATTTACAAAGTCTTATGAACCAATATAATGTAACTCAAAAATAATTATCTGAAGAATTAGGCATAAGTCAGTCAACAATATCTAATTGGATTAAAGAATTTAAATATCCAAGAATTGATAAAGTAGAAATGTTAGCACAATATTTTAACGTACCAAAATCTGCTATAACTGAACAAAAAAAGTAATATAACATACCAATCAACTACGATTACAGCACATCTTGATGGAGAAGTAAGTGGCCTAGACGAAGATGAAATGCAAAAAGTATTAGAATACGTAAAGTTTTTGAAATCACAAAACAAATAGTTAATCGCACTACTTCGGTAGTACTTTAATAAAAATATAAAATAAAGGGAGAAATGTGTAATGACAAATGAACGTAAAAATTTAACGAATGAGGAGTTATTGGAAAGACAGCAACAACAATTCGAGAATTACAAACAAGAACAAAAGAAGAAATCTAAAAAGAAATGGTTATTTGGTTGTGGTGGTTGTTTAGGACTCATCATTATAATCGTAATCAAATTCGCAGCATGTTCTGCAACCATGGTAAATGAAGTAGACAAAGAAATTAATAAAGATACATCAGAAGTAGAGAAAGACAACAACGCAACTTCCGAACAAAACGCAGCACTAAATTCAGCGAAAACATATTCTGATACTATGCATATGTCTAAAGCAGGTATTTATGACCAACTTACATCAGACGCAGGAGATAAATTCTCAGCTAAAGACGCACAGTACGCGGTTGACCATTTAAAAGCTAACTATAAAGAGAATGCTTTGAAAGCAGCTAAATCATACGTTAAAGACCAAAATATGTCTAAAGATGCAGTTTACGACCAATTGATTTCTAACGCGGGTGATAAATTCACGGAAGAAGAAGCCCAATACGCAGTAGATAATTTAGAATAACTACACACCTCACTTAATGTGAGGTTTTCTTATAAAGAGGATTAAAATGGAATTACTAAAATAAAAACAATGCTTCTACTATATAGCAGTATGACGTAAAACACCCTTCTTTTAAATCGGATAAGAAAAGGAAATCGGATTTATAACAAAAGCTGAAGCAACAAATGGAGCTTAACAATTAATTAGAGATTTAGAAGATAGCAATATGATTGAACATAAAAAAA
>CAACWL010000509.1_pt1 | contig 12591 bp, 16 predicted proteins | sample 2275641 | NCBI WGS metagenome assembly CAACWL01 (sample SAMEA5312462, study PRJEB27640) | indoor metagenome | biome: indoor environment; feature: uncontrolled; material: polymer tiles stone | place: Germany | collected 2014-07-07 | reverse complement strand
CTGCCGAAATTGGGGTTTCACCAATTTCAAATTCTATTTCTTTTTATTGATTGTCAAAAAAATAATTCTCATTATAAAATTTGAATTATAAAAAATTAATATTGTAATTTTCACAATTATCTTATATATTATATCTAATAATATAAAAACGGCATTGATGAGAAGATTTAATTCATAAAATAGAGAGCTTCGGTAGCTGAAAAGAAGTAACGAATTAAAGGATGACTCTAAGCTTCGCAAAGAAAGTTTGTATGAGTAGATTGCGACGTATCCAGCGTTAATGGATTAAAGTTATTAACTTTACGAGGTATATTATGTGAGTAATATACGAATTTAGGTGGTACCACGAATATAATATTTCGTCCTAATCGCATTTTGCGATTGGGACTTTTTTTATGGAATATAAGGGGGAGATTTAGAATGACAGTATTTATTGGAGGAGCATGGCCGTATGCAAATGGTTCTTTGCACATTGGTCACATTGCTGCGTTATTACCGGGAGACATTATTGCGAGATATTACAGACAGACTGGTGAAGATGTATTATATGTGTCTGGAAGTGATTGTAACGGAACACCTATTGCAATACGTGCGAAACAAGAAGGAAAGACAACACGAGATATTGCAGATATTTATCATCAGGAATTTCAACATTGCTTTACTCAATTAGGTTTTACTTATGATTTATATACTAGAACAGACTCAATCGAACATCATAACGGCGTAAAGTCATTATTCTTAAAATTATATGATAATGATATGCTCTATCAAAAAACGAGTGAGCAAGCGTATTGTGAACATGATCAGCAGTTCTTACCTGATCGATTGGTTGAAGGTGAGTGTCCTAATTGTGGTGCAAAAGCACGAGGTGATCAGTGTGATCAATGTTCAGCAATACTCGATCCACTAGATTTAATCAATAAGCGTTGTAAATTGTGTGGCAACGAACCTGTAATTAGAGAAACAAATCATTTATATTACAAATTTAGTAGGCTTCAGGAACAACTTGAAAAGTATTTTAAAGAAAAAAGTACAAAATATCACTGGCGTCAAAATGCATTAGCACTCACTGAAAGATATTTAAATGAAGGTATACCTGATCGTTCTGTAACACGTGATTTACCTAATGGTGTTGATGTGCCGATCAAAGGATTTGAAGATAAAAAGATATATGTTTGGATTGAAGCGGTAGCTGGATATTTAACAGCATCAGAAGCATGGGGAAAACTTAATAATCAGGATTACCAACAATTCTGGATGAAAGAAACAAAAACTTATTATATTCATGGAAAAGACAATATACCATTTCATACCGTAATTTGGCCATCGATTCTAATGGGTGCAAATATTGATGGGTTGCCACAATCAATCGTATCAAGTGAATATATGACTTTGGAAAAACGAAAAATATCAACCAGCCAGAATTGGGCAGTCTGGATACCGGATTTAATAGAACGATATCACCCTGATACGATTCGCTATTTCTTTACAATCAATGCACCAGAATCACGAGATGCAGATTTTTCTTTTAGAGAATTTATTTATAGTCATAACAGTGAACTTCTTGGTGCATTTGGTAATCTGGTTAATAGAACATTTAAGTTCCTGGAAAAATCATATGATTTAGAAGTCCCTCAAACTGAAATTGATAAAAGTATTAAAAATGAATTACATTTACTTTATCAAAAAGTTGGGCAATTAATAGAAGCAGCTAAAATTAAAGAAGCGTTAGAATTAATATTTGAATCTATAAGAACATATAATAAATACTTTGACCAACAACAGCCATGGATTACATTTAAAGAAGAAAAAGAAAAATGTGATGAAACTTTAGCTACATGTGTATTTATTATTCAAAATTTAAGTCAATTATTGAATCCCTTCCTCCCATTTAGTGCAGAAAAACTAAAAGATATGCTTGGATTAGAGACATTAGAATGGCATGTAATCGAGGTTTTACCAAAAAGACTTGCATCTGTTTCACCATTATATGAACGAATAGATGTTAAGCAAATCGATGAAGAAATAGAAAAATTAAATAGCAAAAATATGAACTAAGTTTGCGAAAAATTACCACTCCTAAGCTTTGACAGAGTAGAGTGGTAATTTTGATACTACTTTTAAGAATAGTCACCGTATAAATGAATCTCAAGTGGAGTGTTCTCGGCACCCCACTTTTTATTGATTTGTCGGCATAATACAAGCTGAAACAATAGTATAAATTTTATTAATAAATTTATCGCTTACCTTTTCAATTGTTTTATATTCTCTTGCATTTAAATCAATTGTTTTTGGATGTTGACACAATACTTTACCTTTAGTTACTAAGTTGTCTTCTAGATTAATATGCAAAGGAAAAGAATTTGACGTTGAAGAAATAGGACATAAAATTACTAAATTTGTGAATTCATTAAAATCTTTATTACTTATTACTAATGCAGGACGATATCCAGCTTGTTCCTTGCCTTTTGTAGGATTAAGATCTAGCTTGATGATAGTACCCTGTTCTACCATATTTCATTACCTTTAGGTTTACCCCAATCAAATTCGATTTGATTATTTTCTGTTTCATAGTTTTCGAATAGTTCTCTGATTAACGAAAAATTTTCTTGCTGCTTCGTTAAAATTATTTTTTCATCTTGTATTGTTAAATCAAATTTTTGATTTTTATCTAGATTCATTTCATTGACTATTGATTTTGGTATTCTTATACCTTGACTGTTACCCCATCGTTGTAGAGATACCTGCATTTTATTCACCTCTTCAAAAGTATATACATAGTATATACCGAAAGATATTTTTTTGTCACTTATTACACCCTGAAACAATTCTATAAATCTTTCCAATAAAAATATTGTCCAATATCTCCGTAACAATTATCTATGTTAAACAATAATTTATATCCATGTTTTTCATAAAATTTTGGTGCTTGAAATGAAAAAGTATTAAGATACACATGCTTTAATCCTTCTCTTCTACCTTTTTCCTCTACATAAGTTAATAATTTTGTGCCTAATCCATGTTTTCTATATGATTCATCAACAAATAAAAATTCAATCTCAATCGTAGAAAAAGTTGATTCCCCCACAATACCAGCAATAACTTTACCATTATCTTCGATATTAAAATTAAACAACTTTCTATCTCCCCAATTTGGTTCATTATATTCTTTTATCTTCTGATGAATATAATCATTTGTAGCTTGTGAGCTTTCATTTATCTCAAACATTAATCCACCTCAATTATTTTTTTGATTATTTTTTCTATTGTATTTACTTCATATATTGAAATGTCTTTTTGAAAATATCGCTCAATTACTTCTCTCATATCATCTCTAAGTTTTATCAACTTTTTAACCATTTCAGTTTTATTATCAATCAATGCGATTTCTGATTCAATCCAAGGAGAAGTTATTTTATAGCATTCACCTATTGGAGAAATTGAAATTAATGGATTGAACTCATCTTCAACTTCCATAGTATGATATTGAAATTCATCATTACTATTTCCATTCAACCAATCATTTAATTGTAACCAGAATTCTATAATGGCAATATCTTCATCAAAATAAATAGTATTATTATATTCGATTTTCAAATTTGCATCCAATGCCATAAAGTTTCTAGGTTTCGCACGTTCTTCAACTGAAAGTTGGTCCATAGGACTTTCTACTAAATGAAAATCAAAGTTTAACATTATTGTACCCTCGTTCCCTGGTGAAAATACAACTTCCAACCATCATCATTAACCCAGATTGAACTACGGTTTGATTTATTGTTCGTTACTTTATCTATCAATATATATGTAGCTAGTTTAATGTTATCAGAAAGATCCTTCACACGATAATCTATCACTTCAAAATCACTTTCAGGCATCTTAAATCCAAGATAATATGATTTCTTAGTCACTTTTCCTGATTGACCAAACTCCATATAGTCATCATGTAAAATATCTGCATATTCTCCGCTTAATCTTCTAGCAGCATCTAAATGTAACATTTCGTATTCGAGAATATTATCACCCTTTCTTAATTATCTTTTGCATTATGATAGTCTAACGCTCTCTGCTCCAATGCTACAACATAATCGCGTTTAGCATTTCTATATTCAGGTGTTTCATCATATGATTGGGTAAGTTTAGTCTTTAAATCACTGTAGGCCTTTACTTCCTCTGGATGTTCAAGTAAATAATCTCGAACAGCTAAATGTCGATAGATTTCAGAATGACCTTCCTGATAGATATGTATATGATGCGTTCTATCTTCTCCACCTTTTCTTAATAATCTTCTACCCGAAATACCCCATTCTCCAGCAACATCGTATCCCTCTTCTATAAATTTCGAATTATAACTATCAATTTGATTTATGTCTTTAACCAATACCATCATATCTATTACAGGTTTAGCTTTCATACCAGGAACCGATGTACTACCAAAATGTTCAAATCTTACAACTTCATCAGGAATCATATCAGAAATTATTAGACATTCATTTTTAAAACTATCTTTCCACTTAGGATTATAAACAGATAATCTTACTTTCATAAAATTCCTCCTCAATTAACACTTAAACTTTCAACATTATATCTGATTCTTTAACAAAAATAAATGCTTAAATTTTCTCTTATTGAAGTAACAAAATAGAAGATTATGCAACTAAATAAAGCTTTGTCTACTAAACTTCTAATTAATGATACATTAAGTATAAGGAGGAACCTGATATGAAATTTAATGTAAACTTTAATAATCATCTTAATAAGGATGTTATCCATTTAGAAAGTCACGAAAGTAACAAAAATCTTGTAAATAACCTGATCAATTTTTTTGAGGCTAAAATTACATTGATTGATATTAAAACTAATAAATCTATAAAAGTATCAGTAAATCAAATCGAATCTATTGAATCTTTTACTCATTTATCCAAAGTAAATTTAGTTGATGATTCACTTTTTTATATCAAAGGTAGGATTAAAGAATTTAGTGATTTTACTCAATATAAAATAGTTAAAATTAATAATAGTCAGTTGTTTAATTTAAGACATATCAACCAATTCTCTTCAGATAAGGCATCACGATTGTTAATAATAAGTAATTCTAATAAGGAATATATTGTCAGCAGATACTATTCACGAGAAATAAAGGAGATGTTATTATGATTAAAGAATTAATACAAAACTTCTTTCAAACTTCATTTCTTAGCTTGATTTGGTTAATGACTATTACATCTTTGTTCAATACAGATATCACAGTTCATTATAATTACTTTTGGAGATTGATTTTAATTTCTATTTTATTTGGACTTTCTTTTGGCGTACTTTATCCATATTTATGGAAATATTCAACAACTAAATCTACTTTTAATGTAATCCTATGTTCAACTGATAATACATTCATTATTTTATGTTCTATTTATCTGTATTCTAGTCTTCTGTTTACTCAAGTTTATCCATATATATATGCAATCGCAGTAATAAATTTGATTTTACATTATGTAATCTTCAAGTTATATTCAGATTATTTAAATCAAAAATATATTATGGAAATTCAAAATAGTAAAAGGTTATAATTATTAAATTATTTACTTTGAATGTGATAAATAAATTAAGCAAAGGAGTATATCTTCTCACTCCTTTGCTCAATAAATTATTAACATTATTTAATTCTCTCCATAAAGAAATGGTCTTAAATTCTTCCGGTTCATTAAGCGAGAGAAACGATTTCTTTAACTTAACCGAAGATCCGTTTTTATTTATGGATGATCATATATTTAGTTTACTCGCAATTTCTATTTTCTTTCACATACCATTCATTATTACTGGAATGATTTTTGCTAAAAATAAATTTTTTGAATCTACCTGCACACATTCTAAAAAGATATTAATCTTTTTAACGCCGTTTTTCTTAGTATTTAAAGCATTTTTTGAAATATATCCTAATAATGATATTATCGGATTATTAGCACTGGCTGCTATTTTTGATTTAGTTTTAGTTATATTGCTTTGTTCTATTATTTATATCATCGTTTTCTGCAAGTAAAGATATTCAGAGGATTTGAATTTGTAGGAAAACTTTCTCTCATTAATTACATTAGCCAATCTATCTTCCATGGGTTTATTTATTATAGTCATGGGTTTGGACGATTTGGTGACAGCAATTTTGTATTATCTGTTTTCATTGCCTTAATTTTCTTTGTGGTACAAATCTTATTGAGCAGTATATATTTTAAATATGGTCCGCTTGAATATATCATTCGTGTGGTGACTTATTGGTCGTTTCACCCTAAAAGAAAATTACAAAATTAATTTTAGTGATATTTAAAAACAGGTATGCTCAAAATTCTGAGCATACCTGCTTTATTAACCTTTACGTCTAGAAATCAAAGAATGTTCATTTAAACTAAATGTACTACGTACACGCATCATTTGATCAATACGTTCTTCAGCTAAACGTTCTGCTGCTAATGCTGTAGAAATGTTATCGCGTTTCGCGATTTCAAATACTTTATCCATCTGGTCATAGATTTCATTTACTTTTTTCATTGCACGATCTTGGTTGTAGCCGTTTAACTCATCAGCTACATTAATAACTCCACCCGAGTTTACAACAAAGTCAGGTGCATAGATAATGTTTCTTTCTTTAAGCATTGCTGCGTGTCTTTCCATGTCTTTCAACTGGTTATTAGATGATCCACATACTGCTTTAACTTTCAATTGTGGAATTGTGTCATCATTAAGAATCGCACCTAATGCACATGGTGCAAAGATATCCGCTTCAACTGAGTAAATTTCATCAGGTTTCACTGCTGTTGCGCCAAAATCATTTACCGCTCTATCAATTGATTCCTGGAAGATATCCGTAACGATTAATTTCGCACCTTCTTCATGTAAATATTTACATAAAGTATAAGATACATTTCCTACCCCTTGTACAGAAATTGTCTTACCTGCTAAACTATCATCACCGAATGCTTCTTTCGCCGTACGTTTCATCGCACGATAAACTCCTAATGCTGTCATCGGACTAGGATTTCCACTAGATCCGTAGCTTTCTGATAATCCTACGACAAAGTCAGTTTCTTCATGAATAATGTCCATATCAGTAACTGTTGTACCAACGTCTTCAGCTGTAATATATCGTCCGTTTAAACTTTGAATATAACGACCTAATGCTCTAAATAAAGCTTCTGATTTATCTTTCTTAGGATCTCCGATAACAACTGTTTTCGCGCCACCTAAGTTAAGTCCTGCTGCTGCATTTTTATATGTCATTCCACGTGCTAAACGTAATGCATCTTCAATTGCTTCTTCTTCTGTTTCGTATGGCCACATTCTGCATCCACCAAGCGCAGGTCCAAGTGTTGAATCATGGATCGCGATAATCGCTTTTAATCCACTTGCATTATCCTGGCAGAATACGACTTGCTCATAGTCATATTGTTCTAAAGTCTTAAAAATCATTTTATTTCCCCTTTTCATAAAATAATTATTATTTTAACACTTCTTATTTTACATTAAATATTATGTTTATAAAACAAAAATATTCATTATTAGATTTATTTCTGTATATTTTAGTTCGATTTCCGATATATTATTATTATATTCTATTGAATATTTATGTACTTCAACAAACTAAAGCGCTTATAACATGCTATTTAAACGTATTTTAGATTCTTTTTTTATTCATCATTTTCATCTCTTATTATATTTATATAATAATTTTTTTATTATTAATATTATGATGTTTTTTTGTTATAATGCTATTGGTAGGTGAATTTATGAAAAAGATTATCGCACTTCTTGTTTTAGTTATTCCAATTTATTTTGCAGGTTTAGGTATCAAATGGATGCGAGATGCTGTTTTTGGTATTCTTGTCCCAGAACTCCATTTTATTTGGCTGCAATTTTTAATCGGACTTATCTTAATGGTACTTGGTGTTAGTTTTGTAGGCGGCTATATTCTTCATATCGAAAAGAAAAGTAAACGTGCTCAAGAAAAATTTTATAAAAAACAAGAGAATCAGTCCTAATAATGGATGATTCTCTTGTTTTTTATTTTTATCAATGTTGTTTTAACAAATAATCTTTTTTTAATTTTACCGCTACTTCTACTTCATCTGTTATAATGGCATCGATTTCTTCTTCCAGCCAATACTGTATTTCTTTTGCGCGATTAACCGTGTAGACACGTGCTGGTAAATTATATCGTACTACTTCTTGTCTTTTCGCATCGGTCATATAACTTTTTCCATAAGGATGCACTGATTTAATGCCATGTGACTCCAAATATATCCACGGCTCACCCAAATCTTTATCTGTAAGTAGTGCTGTTTCATAACTCGAATCAATCTTTTCTATATATAAAAGACTTTCAAGATTAAAGCTTGATATGATAATACGCTCTTTCATGTCATAGTGACTTAAAAGTTTGAGTAGCCCATCTTCAAGCACACCTTCAGTAACACCTTTTATTTCAATATTTAATGTCATATCAGTTGTAATGATCCAGTCCATCACTTCTTTTAACGTTGGGACTTGTTCGTCAGTTATTTTAAATAAACCATTCTTAATACGTGCATTTTTGATTTTATCTAATGTTAATTGATTGACTCGACCTTTCTGATTGGTTGTACGATTTAAGGATGGATCATGGATGACAATAATTGCTTTATCGACAGACATATGTATATCAAGCTCTATTCCATCTGCACCATGTTCATAAGCTTTTTTAAAGCTTAGCATCGTATTTTCAGGATAAAGTGCAGCATACCCTCTGTGTCCAATTACTTTAGTCATGATAATCCTCCAAGAGGTAATCGATTAGTTCACCACTCGTCGGTCGATTTAATTTTCCACGTTTGCTAAACACTTCCTGTAAACCGTTATCCCATGCTTTTTCAATTGCATGTCGTATAGAACGTTCTACATTTGCATTCTTAACATTGTTTCTTTCTGCAATCTTTGGATATAAATCAATTGTTAAGTGTACTTTCTTCGCTCGTTCTTGTTCGCTTCTAGCAGATAATATTTCAATGGCATCCTGTATATATCGCGTACCTTTATGTTTTTCTTTAAATCCTAACTGTTCTAATTTATCTTGTCTGAGGACTGATTCATCAATATTACAGATCTGACAAATACGATTGACAAAATTATCAAAATTAATCGGCTTTAAAATGAAATAATCAGCTCCGGAATCCATTGCTTCTGACAGCACAGAATCTTTTCCAAACGCACTTAAGCAAATAATTTTAAAAGAATGATTCGTTGGAATATGCTCTTTTAACAGCGTAATTCCATCGATATGTGGCAATATCAGGTCCAGTAACAGTAAATCAAATTCAACATCATTGATCATATTAAGTGCATCCTTACCGTTATGACACATTCCGACGACCTGCAAATTATGTTTTTCTAGATGTGTTTTTATTGTTACTGCGAGTTCTCTTGAATCTTCAATAATTGCAACTTTAAGCACCATACTTCTTCATCCTTTTTTACTTCTTATTTTGATTGATTAATTCAGCTGCATGTTCTAATGTGAGTGGCGTCACTTCAACACCTGAAATCATTCTTGCAACTTCTTTTATGCGTGATTCTCCATCGAGTTCAGTTACTCTTGTAGTGGTTCTGTCATCTTGTTCTTTTTTCTCGATATAAAGATGATGATCGCTAATTGCAGCAACTTGTGGTAAATGTGAAATACAGATAACTTGTATATGCTGTGAAATATCATACATTTTCTCAGCCATTTTTTGAGCGACTTTACCAGAAACACCTGTGTCTACTTCGTCAAATAAAATTGCTGTTTTACCTTTCGACTCTGCAAATATACTTTTCAAAGCAAGCATCATACGACTTAGTTCCCCACCAGATGCTATTTTCTCCAGTGGTTTCAATGGTTCGCCTTTATTTGGGCTAATCATAAATTCTAAAGATTCAATACCGGTTACGCTTGGTTCAGTCTTAGTAAATGCCATTTCAAAGTTTGCACTTTTCATCTCTAAATTATGAATTTCATCTAATATTTCATTGCGTAGTGTTTGAGCTACTTTACGTCTTGCTTTGCTTAAATCATTTCCTAACGACAGAAGTTTTGATTTTGTCTGTTCAATTTCCTTTATCAATTGAGTAGTAGATTCTTCAATATTTTCAATCGTATTAATTTCTTTTTCTAACTCATCAATAAAAGGTATCAGCTCATTTAAAGGTTTTCCATACTTACGTTCCAGAAATTGTATTTCATTCATACGCGTCTCTAACTGATTAAGTTCATTCTCATCATATTCATTTTGAGACATCGCATCATGCAATGCATGTTTTGCATCATCTAAAATATAATACAGACCTTCCGACTCCTCTAATGTCTTACTAAACTTGTTTGGTATAATTTCATCCACTTCTTTAAGTGATGCGTTAAATTTGAATAGTAAATCTAATATTTGATTTTCTTCGCTTAATAGATTAACTGATTTTGTTAAAGCATCATTAAGTTTCTCATAATTTTGCAGTCGATTAATTTCTTCTGTTAACGTTTCTTTTTCTGAGGCGATTAATTCCTTTTCACTTAATTCTTTATGTTGATATTTTATTAAATCTAAACGTTGCAACAACTCTTCATCTTTTTGCTGCAAGTTTTTCAGCTCATTCGTCTTCTCAACATATTGTTTAAAGGTTATCTGATACTCCGCCAGTAAAGTATCATAATTGCCTTTTGCATAATCATCTAATAATGTCAGATGATATTTTGGTTTTAACAGGGTCTGTGTTTCGTGTTGCCCATGAATATCCAAAAGCTCCTGCATGATACTTTTTAATTCTGTTAATGTTACGGTCTGATTATTGATCTTACATATACTTTTACCCGTCTTTAAAATTTCACGTTTTACCAACATAAAATCATCTAATGGAATATCTTTTTCAATGAGCATATCCTTTACTCGAGGATTATGGTCTATATCAAATATACCTTCAACAATCGCCTTATTTTCACCATGACGCACTAAAGTCTGACTTGCTCGAATACCAATGAGTTGTCCGATTGCATCGATAATGATTGACTTACCTGCACCAGTTTCTCCACTAAGTACAGTTAAACCATCTTTTAATTCAATTTCTAATGCCTCGATTATTGCAAACTGTTTAATAGATAACGACAAAAGCATATAAAATCCCCCAATTAAAGCATGTTAAAAATACGTTCAGTGATCACTTCTGCTGCTTTTTTATCTTTACAGATTAATAGGCAAGTATCATCACCACAAATTGTACCGATCACTTCTTCCCATTCTAACTGATCTAAAATAGCACCGATTGACTGTGCATTTCCTGGTAAAGTTTTTAAGACAAGTAAATTGTCAGCACTATCCAATTTAACAAATGAATCCATTAAATAGCGTCCTAATTTATCTAACGGATGATATTTTCTGTCTCTTGGTAGTGAGTAAATATATTGTCCACTAGGTGTGGGTACTTTAATTAATTGTAATTCTTTAATATCTCGAGAAATAGTTGCTTGTGTTACATTTAAATTATATTCATTTAATTTCTCAACGAGATCTTCCTGTGTTTCTATTTGTTGATTAGAGATGATCTCTCTGATTTTAATTTGTCGGATAGTTTTATTGGCCATACCTACGCCCCCCTTGTACCTGTATAATTATACAGATAATTTTAGCATACATACAATTTATTGTATACGAAAAAACCACCGAATTTGCCTCGGTGGTTTAATCATTTAATATGTTAAACGCTTGTTCCACAATCATTGCAGTTGATTGTGACAGATTTTTATCATTGATAACAGAATTAATAATTTCATCATTATCAGAAATAACTTCACCATGTAATAAATATTCAATATTACCTTTTTGACCAGTAATTGGTGAAAAGGTAATACCGTGTACTTGAATATTAAGTTTCTTACAAAGCTGAATCATTTCATCTAATACCCGGATATGTTCATCTTTATCATGAACAATTCCTTTATCAACATATTCATATCTTGCTTCAAATTGGGGCTTGATGAGTGCAATAATCGTGGCACCAGGTTTTACTATTTCAACAAGTTTATTGAAAATCACTGATAAAGAAATAAAACTTACGTCTATCGTGATAAAATTCGGTGTAGGATCAAACTGTTCTTTCATCACATATCTAAAATTTGTCTGTTCCATGACTGTAACTTTATCATGAACACGTAAACGATAGTCTAATTGATTCGTACCGACATCCAAAGCATATGAATGACGCGCACCATTTTGTAATGCACAGTCTGTAAATCCACCAGTAGAAGATCCGATATCGAGATGAATGACATCAATTAAATTTAAATCAAAATATTCAATTGCTTTTTCAAGTTTATATCCGCCACGACTTACATATTTTTTCCGTTTATCTTTCACGCGGATTTTTGCAGTTATAGGATTAATTTTCTCACCTGCAGTGTCAATACGAATATTGTCATTAAAAATGAGGCCTGCCATGACTGCTCGCATAGCGGCATCTTTTGTTTCATAATAGTCATGTTCAACGAGCCAATCATCTATTCTAATTTTTTTCATGTTTACGCTTTAGTGATTGTTTTATTTCATTGAT
>CAACWL010000282.1_pt1 | contig 12678 bp, 12 predicted proteins | sample 2275641 | NCBI WGS metagenome assembly CAACWL01 (sample SAMEA5312462, study PRJEB27640) | indoor metagenome | biome: indoor environment; feature: uncontrolled; material: polymer tiles stone | place: Germany | collected 2014-07-07 | reverse complement strand
GATGAAGCTGTTATTTTATTTCATATTCATTTGACAAAGAATTGGTCAGATGATAAGAAGCAACAATTATTGGAGATAATAAGTGAATTTTCACAAACACACGAAATTTATCATGTTCATCATCAAATTTTTAATAATGATATCTATTTGGATTCATTTGTTGAGGGTAAATTACAACGTCAAAAACTAGCACATTTTGATTTAAATGAATTGACAATTGATTGGTTACATAATCAAAAAGTGATATTCTAGATTGAGTAAAAAACAGCGCATTTTTGCGCTGTTTTTTTATGCCGTAAAATATGCATCATAAATGGCTTGTACTGCTTTCGTTTCATCTGCTTCATCTATACCAAACATCATGCTAATTTCTGAAGACCCCTGATTGATCATCTTCAAGTTAATATTATTCTTTCTGAATGCTTCTGTCGCTTTATTTGCTGTACCAACCTGAGTTTTCATTCCTAGTCCAACAATCATGAGAATTGCAATATTCTCTTCTACAGAAATATCATCAACATTAAGTTGATTTTTTATTTCAGTAATCAGTTCATACAAATTATCGTTCAACTTATTTTTTCTAATGATTAAACTGATATCATCAATACCAGATGGCATATGTTCATAAGAAATATGATTGTCTTCAAGTATCGTTAATAACTTTCTTGTGAAACCTATTTCTCTATTCATTAAATACTTAGTCATATTTATACTAACAAAGCCAGAATCACAACTTACACCGACAACGCCACTTGAGGCTCTTGATTTAGTAATCATCGTTCCAGGATGGTCTGGATCGTTTGTATTTTTAATATTCACGGGTATACCTTCTTTGTATAATGGCATTAATGCTTCGTCATGAAAAACATTGAACCCAGCATATGAAAGTTCGCGCATTTCTGCATATGTTAAGTTGTGTATGGAAGCTGGATTTTCCACTATATTAGGGTTGGCGGCAAAAATTCCTGAAACATCTGTGAAATTTTCATATATTTCAGCATGAACACTTCTTGATATTATTGCACCTGTAATATCACTTCCGCCTCTGGAGAAAGTAACACGATCTCCCTTTTCATTTACGCCAAAAAATCCTGGAATAATTATTTTTCCTGCGATGTTTTGAATTACTTTATAAATTTTTTCGAAGCTATCATCATTAATAATCGCGTTACCAGGTTCGTCTGATACGATCATATTTAATGCTTTCGGAGATAGATAAGTTGTTTTTATACCATTTTGATTATTATAAGCTGCAATGAGCTGGGCATTAAAATCTTCACCTGAACTTTTTATTGCATCAAGTAATCGTAATGGCTGTTTAATATATTTTTGTATAAAGTCCAGAAGTTGTTTCTTAAAAAGAGGGGTTAATGATGTAGTTAATCCTAATTCATTTTCGATACTTTCAAAACGGTGAAGAATATCATTTAATTCATTGTCATATTTTTCACTTAACAGTACTTTATCGTATAATTGAATTAATAAATCAGTCACTTTTATATCATCTGAATTTCTCTTGCCTGGTGCAGAAACAATTACAATTTTTCTCTGTTCTTCTTGATTTATTATATTTAGGATTTTCTTTATTTGCTGAGCGTTTGCAACGCTACTACCTCCAAATTTACATACGATCATTAACAACACTCTCTTCTATTTGTATTTTAAGCTTTACTTTATTAATGACTTAGTTATACTATAAATATAAATCTTTTTCAAGAGTACAACTGTATTTTTGAGAAAAGCAGGAGGTTGCTATGAAACAATTAAAGATTGGTTTACTCGGTTTAGGGACAGTAGGAACAGGTGTTGTTCGTATCATTGAAGAAAATAAAGAACAAATTAAAGAAAAATTAAATACTGAATTAATTATCACCGCTATTGGTGTTCATAATATAAATAAACAACGCGATATAGAGGTAGATCAATATCATTTAACAACAGATTTAACATCAATCGTGAATAGTGATATTGATATTCTTATCGAAGTGATGGGTGGTATTGATGGCACATATGAGCTAATAAAAACAGCATTACAGAATAAAATTCATGTAATTACTGCAAATAAAGATTTGCTTGCAGATCGATTAGAATCATTAGAAAATGCTTCTCGTGAATCAGGTGTCTCATTAAAATACGAAGCAGCAGTAGCTGGAGGTATTCCAATTATCAATGCGTTGAACTACGGTTTAAGTGCAAATGGTATTACGCATTTTATGGGTATACTTAATGGAACAAGTAATTTTATTTTAAGTAAGATGAGTAATGAAGGACAGTCTTATGAAGAAGCTTTGAAAATTGCTACTGAATTAGGATATGCCGAAGCAGATCCAACAGCAGATGTCGATGGTATCGATGCGCAAAGAAAAGTAGTAATTATGAGCTACTTAGCGTTTAATCAGTTCAATAAATTACAGGATTGTTCTGTAGAAGGTATTCGAGAAGTGCGCTTAAGTCATATAGAGCTGGCAAAACAACTTGGATATCGCATAAAATTAATCGGTAACGGTTTATATGATGGAAAACAAGCTAAGTTATCTGTTGCACCAACAGCTATTCCACATTCTCACCAATTAGCACATGTTGAAAATGAATATAACGCAATCTATATTGACGGCAATGCTGTAGGTGACACGATGTATTATGGTAAAGGCGCTGGAAGTCTTGCTACTGGTAGTGCCGTAGTCAGTGATTTACTACATATTATTGAAATGATTGATACTGATAATCATAATTTACCGCTTCATCTTGAAGTAAATACTAAAGCGGTACAATCTAATCAATCATACAATATGCTGCTAATGATTGATTTATTTGCTGATAGTAATGTCGAAACAATATTAAAGGATATCAAACATTCTCGTTATATCGTTCAGGACGGCATTGTTGCACTTGAATGTAATGAATTAAATACACAGGATTATGAGATGATTAAAGAATATTTAGGTCAATTAAATGAAATATACAAAATATACAGAATCGAAGGTGTTTAGCATGAAAAGATGGAATGGATTACTGGAAGAATACAAAGCCTATTTACCGATAAATGAAAATACACCATTACTAACATTGAATGAAGGAGGAACGCCATTAATTCATATGCCATATCTTTCTGAAATATTAGAGAATGAAGTGTATGTAAAAGTAGAAGGTGCTAATCCTACGGGTTCTTTTAAAGATAGAGGTATGGTAATGGCGGTCGCAAAAGCGAAAGAAGAAGGTAAGGAAATCGTTATCTGTGCATCGACTGGTAATACTTCAGCATCTGCTGCAGCTTATGCAGCTCGTGCTGGATTAAAGACTGTTGTTGTCATCCCTGAAGGTAAGATTGCCATGGGTAAACTTGCACAGGCTATTATTTATGGCGCCGAAATTGTATCGATTGAAGGCAACTTTGATGAAGCGTTAAATATCGTTAGAAAAGTGAGTGAAATAAGAGATGATATCGCACTTGTAAATTCAGTTAATCCATATCGTCTTGAAGGACAAAAAACTGCTGCTTTTGAAGTGATAGAGCAACTTGGTGGATCACCTGATATTTTGGCAATACCAGTAGGTAATGCCGGAAATATTTCTGCATACTGGAAAGGTTTTAAAGAATATGCAGAGAAGCATAATACTTCATTGCCACAAATGTTTGGTTTTCAGGCTGAAGGGGCAGCACCTATTGTTAAAGGCCATGTCATTGATAAGCCGGAGACAATTGCTACTGCGATACGAATAGGAAATCCTGCCAGCTGGAAACTAGCTGAAAATGCACGTGATGAATCTTCAGGCTTAATCGATGCAGTTACTGATGAAGAAATATTAGATGCTTATCAATTAATTACGAGTAAAGAAGGCGTATTTGCAGAACCTGGTAGTAACGCAAGCATCGCTGGATTAATTAAGATGCATAAAGAAGGTAAACTTCCGAAAGGCAAACGAATCGTCGCAGTATTGACGGGTAACGGACTGAAAGACCCACAAACAGCGATAGATACAATCGAAGTTCAACCTAAAGTATTAAAGAATAAAGAAGCAGCAATAATAAAATATATAGAGTCGGTGATTTAAATGTTATATATAAAAGTGCCCGCATCTACATCAAATTTAGGCCCAGGATTTGATTCATTGGGGATGGCGGTTAACCTATATTTAGAGTTAGAAGTTTCAGAAAATGATGTTTGGGATATTCAGCACTTTGGTGAGGAACTTGCAGATTTAGAAAATAATGAAGAACACTATATTCGTAAATACTGTGCATATTTTATGGAGAAATTTAATTTACAAACTAAAGCCTTTTCTGTTGTAATGCATACAGATATCCCTTTAGCAAGAGGGTTAGGGAGTTCAGGATCGGCATTAATTGCGAGTCTTGAAATCATTGATTACTTTTATGGACTAAATTTGTCGAAAGAGGAGAAAGTAAGTCTATTATCTGAAATTGAAGGCCATCCGGATAATGTTGCACCAAGTGTATTGGGTGGTGTTGTGGTTGGTTATTATAATGCGCATCTCAATACTACAAGAATATTGCAGGTTCCTGTTATTGAATGGCCAATTATGGTGGTTATTCCGGATTATGAACTAAAAACAAGTGAAGCACGTGAAGCCTTACCTGAAAGCTTACAATATAGTAAAGCTGTTGAAGCGGGTGCAATTGGAAATATGCTTATTGCAGCATTGTACGCAAAAGATTACGTTACTGCCGGTCAAATGATGATGCAGGATGTTTACCATGAGCCATATCGCAAACATTTAGTACCACATTATGAAATGGTGAGAGCAGCAATTAACGGGGATTGTTATGCATTTTTAAGTGGTGCAGGTCCATCCATCTTCGTCGTATGTCACCCAGATCATTTCAATGAAAACTTTAAACAACTCAATCAGTTACAAAATTGTGAAGTTAAACACATTCAAGTAGATGTTAATGGTGTTATTGCATACGAAAAATAACCATTTTATGATACGATAACAGTATTAAATGATTTGGAGTGAAGAAAATGTTATATAAAATGATTGTTTTAGATATGGATGATACACTTTTAACATCTGACAATACTATTCTTGATTCAACGAAAGATGTCTTGATAGAAGCGCAGGAAAAAGGTATCAAAGTTGTGCTTGCATCTGGACGACCAACTGGTGGTATGCTTGATGCAGCGAAACAATTGAAACTTGCTGAATATGGATCATATATCTTAAGTTATAATGGGGCTGAAGTGACAGATATGCAAATAGGAGAACGTATTGCAGAGACATATGTCAGCAAAGCATCGTTCGATGAAGTTTATGATTACTTAAAGGCGCGTGATGTCTTTGTATTAACATATATCGATAACACAATCGTTTACGAAGGGACACATGAATATATGAATGTTGAACATGAATTAACAGGTCTTCCGATGCAACCTGTTGATAACTTAAAAGCATTTGTACAAAGTAACGTTCCGAAATTAATGGGTGTTGATGACATCGATAAAATTAGTGCGATGAACGAGACAATAGGTGGTAGATTTAACGATGATATCCATGCTACAACTTCTAAACCATTCTTCCTTGAGTTTATGAATAAAGATGTATCTAAAGGTAAAGTTTTAAAACAGCTCGTTGATAAGTTAGACATTAAACCGAGTGAGGTTATGGCTTTCGGAGATAGTAATAACGATAAGGATATGCTTGAACTTGCAGGACTTGGGGTTGCGATGGGTAATGCAAATGACAATATTAAAGCAATCGCGGATGTTATTACAGACGATCATAATCAGGATGGAATCGCACGCATTGTTAAACAATATCTATAATAAAAAAACGCAGGTCATTAAATTAATAATGACCTGCGTTTTTTTATCGATTATACTGATACCCTTTTAATAGTGCATAAACGATGTCTAGTGTAGGGGTACTTAATTGATGATGTCTTGCACGCTCATAAATATATCCCTGAATAAACTCATATTCTGTTAATGCATTTTCTAGTACGTCATAATACATAGATGTGCCCATATGATCAGGATAGCCCTTATATATACTGATTATTTCATCTATCGTATCATCGTTAAATGACAATCCGTCTTTATTTGCCACTGTGATACCTTCTTTTAATAACTGAATTAAAGCCTGATTAACTTCCTCTACTTTTAATATTTGTGCGGTATTTTTCGTTAATGCCGTCATTGAGTTGATGCCGAGATTAACAAGCAGTTTAAACCAGATTTGTTGAAGATATTCATCGCTAATAGATATATCAAGGTCTGTATTTAGAAATATCGATTGCAGTTTTTTTGTATGCACATTGTTCGGCAATACAAGTCGATTATCTCTAAAATATATTACGATATCATCTTTTTTCTGTCCGCTAATATAGACGACTGCATGGAAGGTGTTAGGATTCGTTATTCGCTCTGTTTGAGAGTAACCATTCTGGCAAATGATAATAATTGTTTCAGGGTGCGTTATATTATCAATATAGGGTATGATGTCTTTTAATGTATATGCTTTTGTTGTAATAAATATGACATCGTATTTTTTAGATGATTCTATTAGCATTTGTGTATTGTAGGGTAACGATATTTTTTTATTATCTATTTGTAAGTTGATGCCTCTGTTTTTTGTCGCAAATATATCGATATTAAGAGATTTATCGTTTGATATGAGATGCAGTATAATACTTCCGACAGCACCAGCACCAATAATTGCTATATTCTTCATCATAATTCTCCTCGTATAATAAGTTATTTCACTAATATATTATTATATTAAACTATACACATACTCCTTTACACACTATAATGTATATACTATCAAAAAAGGTGTGAAGAATTTGAGAACAACTCAAGATTTATACAAGATGAAACAGAACGGTGAAAAGATTACGATGCTGACTGCATATGATTATCCAAGTGCAAGACAAGTTGAAAAAGCAGGTATTGACACGATACTTGTTGGAGATAGTCTTGGTATGACAGTGTTAGGATATGATACGACAGTACAGGTTACACTAGATGACATGATTCATCACGGACGAGCAGTGCGTCGTGGTGCGCCGAATACATTTGTGATTGTCGATATGCCGATAGGTAGTGTCGGCATCAGTATGGAACAAGATTTGAATAATGCATTAACGTTATATCAAACAACAAATGCGAATGCAATTAAAGCAGAAGGTGCACATTTAACAGATTTCGTTGCACGTTGTAAACAAATTGGAATACCAGTTGTCGCGCATTTAGGATTAACGCCACAATCTGTTGGTGTTATGGGTTATAGTGTACAAGCGAAGACTAAAGATGCTGCTGCGCAATTAATTGAAGATTGTAAAGCGATGGAGGCTGCAGGTGCCATCATGATCGTATTAGAAGTGATTCCAAGTGACTTAGCTGAAACAATCAGTCAGTCAGTGAACATACCGATTATTGGTATCGGTGCAGGAAATGGTACGGACGGACAAGTGCTTGTGTATCATGATATCTTGCAATATGAGCAAGAGCACCGTGCGAAATTCGTAAAAGTATATGGCGACTTTTCTAGAGGTGTTGATGCCATACAACAATTTAATGAAGAAGTAAAATCAGGAGTATTCCCAAGTGAGGAATACACATACAAAGCTAAAATTATGGATGAATTAAATAAAGGTGAGGTTTAAAATTGACTAAAAAAATAACAACGATAAAAGAAATGCAAAGTATCGTTAAGGCGTTAAAAAAAGAAAATAAAAGTATCGGACTTGTACCTACGATGGGCGCTCTACATGAAGGTCATATGACATTAATGAAACGTGCACAAAGTGAGAACGATGTTGTCATTGCAAGCATATTCGTTAACCCATTACAATTTGGCCCGAATGAAGATTATGAGGATTATCCAAGACAAATTGATCAGGACCAAGCTTTTTTAGCTGAGAACGGTATTGATTATGTATTTGCGCCAGAACCAGAAGAAATGTATCCAAGACCATTGCAAATACAACTGACAGTAGGTGCGATGGCGCAAGTATTAGAAGGTGCGAAACGACCAGGTCATTTCGATGGTGTTGTAACGGTTGTGAATAAACTCTTTAATATCGTTCTACCAGATAAAGCGTATTTCGGGAAAAAAGATGCGCAACAACTTGCGATTATTGAACAAATGGTTGCAGAGATGAATCATTCTGTTGAAATCCTAGGGATAGATATAGTGCGTGAAGCAGATGGGCTGGCGAAAAGCTCAAGGAATGTTTATTTAACTGAAACTGAGCGCACAGAAGCGGTCGCATTATCACAAAGTTTAAAAGTTGCGAAGACATTATACGATAATGGTGAGCGCAGTGTTGAAGTGATTGAAAATGCGATTAAAACATATTTATCACAACATACAGCGGGTTTTATTGATGAAGTAGCCATTTATAGTTACCCTGAGCTTAAGCAAGTTGTTATGATTGAGTCACAAGTATTTATTTCACTCGCTGTAAAGTATAGTAAAGCAAGATTGATTGATAATATTATTTTAAAGGATGAACAATAAGTGATTAGAACAATGATGAACGGTAAAATTCACCGCGCACGCGTTACAGAAGCAAATTTAAACTATGTTGGTAGTATTACCATTGATCAGGACATATTGGATGCAGTAGACATTTTACCAAATGAAAAAGTACAAATCGTCAATAATAATAACGGTGCTCGTCTTGAAACGTATGTTATATCTGGAGAAAGAGGAAGAGGTGTTATTTGTTTAAATGGTGCGGCAGCCCGATTAGTACAAGTTGATGATATTATTATCATTATTTCTTATGCACATTTAAACGAAGAAGAATTGAAACATCACGAACCCAAAGTAGTGGTGATGGATGAGAATAATAAGATTAAATCATTGCTGCATGAAACTGCACATACAATCGTTTTATAAATAAAGAGACGTCTTATGACGTCTCTTTATTTTGGCGTATGAGTCCATGTATTGCTGCCACGTAGTCGTTTCGTATGCGCGAAAAGATTGTCAGCAGCATAATCTTCGTTTGTATATACTGAAATATCATAAAATACCATATGATCTTCAAATGGTTCAGAGAGATAAGTATCTTTTAAATGTTCAAATAAACGGTGCATTGCAGTAATATCTAAACTTGAATATTCTCTTAATATTTTTTTGATGATTTGCCCATTCTTTTCGTAGACACCTTGTACGACGATAACAAATTTTTCATCTGTTTTTAATACATTATCAAATAGGTTCGTTTGTCCTGCACTCATCCTAATCACTCCTTTGTTACTTTAATTATACAAAGAAACCCTTTACAATGTACAGTACATTGTAAAGGGGTGATTTTATAGCTGATGTTCTTCTAAATTAATTTTTTGTGCTGGGATAACATTAACTTTACGTATAACTTTATAAGAGAAATATACGGCTAAAGCAACCATTAATGGTAAGAATGATTCAAACACTTTAACCCAGTTCATTGCCTGAATATCAGCAAATGATTGACCAATCATCAAAAAGGCGATGGTTATAAGGACAATTATCGGACCGACTGGATATAGTGGTGCTTTAAATGGTAACAGCTGATTAACACTTTTTCCTTGTGCTTTTATTGCTTGACGCAAACGTATATGACTAATGATACTGATTGCCCATACAATTAAGATTAATGAACCGACCATGCTCAGTAGCTTACCATAACCACCCATATTTATATTGGCATAAATTAATATGATAATGATAAATGCTGTTGTTACAAGTAACGCATTGAACGGCATTTTATTCTTATTTAGATTCCCTAAGAAACGAGGAGCCTTACCATCCTGACTTAAAGAAAAGAGTAATCTGCTCGTTGCATATAAACCTGAATTACCAGCACTTAAAACTGCTGTTAAAATAATTGTATTCATAACTGAAGCAGCAAACAAAATCCCAACTTTTTCAAAGATGATTGTAAATGGGCTCATCGCAACATCGCTATTTTGATTTAATAATCTCGGGTCTGTATAAGGAATAATACAAGCGATAATAAATATTGAACCGATGTAGAATAATAAAATTCTCCAGAAAACTTGTTTGATTGCTTTCGGCATTGATTCTTGTGGGTTTTCTGATTCTCCTGCAGTTACAGCGACTACTTCAGTACCACCAAAAGAGAAACCAGCAACAACTAGTACACCAAGCAAACCAAGAATACCGTTATGGAAAGGTGCATCTCCGATAGAGAAATTTTTAAATCCTATAGGTTCTCCACCGATAATACCGAATATTAATAATAACCCCATAATTAAGAAGATAATAATCGTCGCTACTTTAATAATACTGAACCAGAATTCAGCTTCACCAAATGATTTTACTGAAAATGCATTTAATGCAAATAATAAAGCTAAAAATATAAGACACCATATAAAAGGATGAAGACCTCCAAAAATTTGCCAGTAACTTAATACTTGTGAAGCAGTTAAAATATCAACACTTGTTACTAAACTCCAGATAATCCAATATAACCAGCCTACTGTAAACCCGGCAGCAGGATCAATAAAACGACTTGCATATGCATTAAATGCCCCAGATACAGGATAAAATGTAGCGAGTTCTCCGAGTGCTGTCATCAGAAAATATATCATAATTCCGATAATTGCATATGCGACGATTGCACCACCAGGACCTGCCTGTGAAATTACAGCACCACTTGCCATAAATAAACCTGTCCCAATAGAGCCTCCGATTGCAATCATTGATATATGACGCGTTTTTAAATCTCTATCCATCTGTTTCTTTTCCATAACAACACCTTACTTTCTTTCGCTGATTTATAAATATAAATGATAATATGTTTAATATTGTATGGCTATTCTAAAAATTTATCAAGTAAAAGTTTTAATGCGTTTATGCTTTTATGCATTAAAGTATAAGAGAATCGTTTAATGACGGCTTTTTCAACTGTAATAAATTTAAGAAATAATTAAATTGCTTTATCAGATAATCTAGATTATAATAATTATAAATAAGGCGATTTCAAATCGTTATTATCAAGGAGGAAATTTATATGACAGAGAATAATAATCAGTTAAGAGGGTTGTTTGGCGCACCAGTTGGAGACAGAGAAAACTCTATGACAGCAGGTCCTCGTGGTCCTTTAGTAATGCAGGATATCTTCTTTTTAGAACAGATGGCGCATTTCGATCGTGAAGTAATTCCTGAAAGAAGAATGCATGCAAAAGGAAGTGGAGCATACGGAACATTTACAGTGACGCATGATATCACAAAGTATACAAATGCTAAGATTTTTAGTGAAATTGGTAAACAAACACAAATGTTTGCTCGATTCTCAACAGTTGCTGGTGAACGTGGTGCTGCTGAAGCAGAACGTGATATCCGTGGATTTGCACTTAAATTCTATACTGAAGAAGGTAACTGGGATTTAGTAGGTAATAATACACCGGTATTCTTCTTCCGTGATCCTAAGTTATTTGCTAGTTTAAATCACGTTGTTAAAAGAGATCCAAGAACAAATATGCACAATCCGGAAAGTAACTGGGATTTCTGGACTTCATTACCAGAAGCTTTACATCAAGTTACAATCTTGATGAGTGACCGTGGTATTCCTAAAGGTTTCCGTCATATGCATGGATTTGGTTCTCATACTTACAGTATGTATAACGATGCTGGAGAGCGTGTATGGGTGAAATTCCATTTCAGAACTGAGCAAGGCATTGAAAATTTAACTTCAGAAGAAGCAACGCAAACTATTGCGACAGATCGTGAATCAAGTCAACGTGACTTATACAATGCGATTGAAGCGGGAGATTTCCCTAAATGGAAAATGTATATTCAAGTGATGACTGAGGAACAAGCAAGCAACCATAAAGACAATCCTTTTGACTTAACAAAAGTATGGTATAAAGGTGAGTATCCATTAATACCAGTTGGAGAGTTTGAATTAAACAGAAACCCTGAGAATTATTTTGCTGAAGTAGAACAAGCTGCATTTGCTCCGACAAATATTATCCCAGGTTTAGATTTTTCACCTGATAAAATGTTACAAGGTAGATTATTCTCATATGGTGATGCGCAAAGATACCGTTTAGGTGTTAACCATCATCAAATTCCTGTAAATGCGCCTAAAGCAGTTACAGGTGGATGTCCATTCTCGAGAGATGGTGCAATGCGTGTAGATGGTAATTTAGGTAGTCATACAAATTATTATCCAAATCAGTATCAACACCATCAGGATGATGCAAAGTATAAAAAACCTGCACTAGCAGTTGATAGTGCAGTATACGAATGGAACTTTAGAGAAGATGATGATAATTATTTCGAACAACCTGGAAGATTATTTAATATTTTATCTCCAGAAGAACAGAAACGTTTATTTATCAATACAGCTAATGAAATGAAAGATGTTTCAACACCAATTAAACATCGTCATATTAGACATTGCTATAAAGCAGATCCATTATACGGACAAGGTGTAGCAGCTGCCCTGAATATTGATATAAATGAAGTTGATTTAGTAGCGGAATAAAAGTATCTTTAAAACCTGCACCCAATTTGGGTGCAGGTTTTGTTGTTTCAATTGAATGTGTCGTCAAAAGAGAATTGAAGTCACTTACGTAGTAAATGTCTATTATTATGATTGACATGTGATGCTCAAAACATATAAATAAAATAGGCATCCACTATCGGATGCCTTGTGTCGTATTGATATATATAGACACAATAATATTGCACGTT
>CAACWL010001044.1_pt1 | contig 12822 bp, 14 predicted proteins | sample 2275641 | NCBI WGS metagenome assembly CAACWL01 (sample SAMEA5312462, study PRJEB27640) | indoor metagenome | biome: indoor environment; feature: uncontrolled; material: polymer tiles stone | place: Germany | collected 2014-07-07 | reverse complement strand
TTACGGTAACGTGCGATAAATGGCACTGTATTCTTCTCTTCTAACAGATTTAATACAGCTTCAATTTGTTCTTTTTTAAACGGTAATTTTTCAATAATTAAATCAATAATATGTTTTTGCATAGCTGCCTCCTTAAGATACGTATATTTTACCACAACAGAAAAACTGCTGAAAACAATCGCTTGTTATCAGCAGTTTTAATTTAACTTTTTTGGACAGCATCGCGTAACTTTTTAATCGCTGTACGTTGTAACCTTGAAACATGCATTTGACTTAATCCTATTTTCACGCCTGTTTCTTTTTGACTTAAACCTTCTATAAATGTGCATTGAATGATTTCTTTTTCACGATCAGACAAAATCGGTAAAACTTTTTCTAAGATCATACGTTTTTCAGTTAACTCATAACCTTCTTCAGTATTACCCATTATATCAAGTAATGTCACAGTTGAACCATCTTTATCAGCTTCAATAGAATGATCGACACTTAGTGCATTATAACTTTGCCCCATCTCCATCGCTTCCAGTACTTCTTCTTCAGATGCTTCAATATAATCAGCAATTTCTTTAATTTTAGGAGAACGACCGAGTTCATTTGTTAATTCATCTGTCGCTTTCTTTATCTTTGGCCCGATTTCTTTAATACGTCTCGGTACGTGGACACTCCACGTTTTATCTCTTAAATATCGTTTGATTTCTCCAATGACTGTCGGTACTAAAAATGCTTCAAATTTACGATCGAAACTTATATCAAATCGGTTAATGGCACCAAGTAAACCGACCATACCAACCTGAACTAAGTCTTCATGATGACTTTGACCTTTTGAATAGCGATACGCTAATGACTCTACCAACTTCTTATAATGCATAACAAGTTCGTTTTGAGCCATTTCATCTTTAGTATCTTGATAAAGCTTAATCCAAGCATTTATCTCTTCTGGAGTAACATCATTGTAATTAGAACTCGTCATGAAGTTACACCTACTCCCCCGCAATATACTTTGTCATACTAATTGTAACACCGCTATCTTTCTTAACGTTTACTTCATCCATCAATGATTCGATTAAGAATAATCCTAATCCTCCTTCACGAATAAAATCGATATTTTCATTTTCCTGATAAGGTCCTAATTCTGATTTAGCACGTTCATAATCAAAACTTGTACCAGAATCAGATACGATTACTTCTACTTTGTCTTCAAAAATTACATATCCAACTAATACATCACCTTTAACATCATCTTTGTAGGCATGTTTCACTGCATTGGTAACTGCTTCACTGACAGCAATCTTAGTGTCTTCAATATCATCGTAAGAAGCACCAGCTCTATTTAAAATACCTGATAATGTTAATCGTACTAAGCCAACGTACTCAGCGGCTGCAGGAAATCTCATTTCGACATAATCATATGTTTTTTCCATATTATTCTCCCTCCACCGGCTGGTTAACATGCATAAGATCTTTTAAACCTGTAATATCAAATAATCGCTCTATACGACTATTAACACCTAATACATATAAATCTTTATTATTTTTATTTAGTTCTTTTAACGTACCGACAAATAAACCTAAGCCAGTACTATCCATATATGTTACTTCATCAATATGTAAATGAATATCATGTGTTCCTGCACTTCTGATAGGGACTAATACTTCTTGTAATTGTGGCACAGTCGCAACATCTAACTCTCCTGCGACTTTAATTTGATAAAAACTTTCTTGTTCAATCGTATCGATAGTTAAGTTCATGAATATTCTCCTTAAAATCATAAAATTTATAAATACTTAAAATATTATAGTATAAATATGAATACCCCCTACATGAGGATATAAACACATTATTTTGTTCTTTTTATAATTAATATTGTTAAATCGTCTCTTTTTTTAGGATCACCTATTGCAATCAGTTGTTCATATACGACTTGAACGATATCTTGCGGATGTAAATCTTTGTATTGATAAATAAAACTTAAGAGCTCTTTAATTGTGATGAAATCACCATTTAAGTGACGGATTTCAGATACCCCATCGGTGTAGACAATGACCATGTCACCAATTTCAAGTTCTAATTCTTCCTGGTCATATCGTGTAGACGGATGGACACCAAGTACGAGACCGCGTGCATCTAGTTCTTCAAATGAATCACTTTTTTTACGATAGACATAGCCTGGCTCATGACCAGCAGATGCATAATAGAATTTATTATTAATCTCTTCGTATAAACCGTAAAACATTGTAACAAACATATTTTGGTTAACATTCTTTTCTACAACGCGGTTTAATCGTTTTAAACCGTCACTTGGCAATTGACTGTGTCCGTAAGAATCCATACCGAATTTAATCATACTCATCGCAAGTGCGGCAGGGATTCCTTTCCCGATGACATCTGCGACAGCAAAGCTCATCGTTCCATCTTTATGATCAATTAAGTTAAAGTAATCGCCATTAACACGATGGGCCGGCACACTGATTGCCCCAATCTGCACGTTATTAAGATGTGGAATGTGCGTTTTTAACATGGTCGTTTGTAAGCTCGCCGCTACATCCATTTCTTTATCATGCGCTTCCATCACTCTAACGAGCGCTTTATAATCTCGGTATGAAAATCCAAATCCGATAATCATCTCTGTTAAAACGTCCATCGCATAATGTTGTTCAATCGCGTTATAACCAGATTCGATGACGATATCTTTATGAAGTATCACAACCTCTTCAGGCGAGATATCAAGTTCGATCGCTTCAAAACTTAATTTCTGAACATCTTCTAATGCTGTTTCATCTTTATGCTCGATATATTGTTTAAGAATTTGAGTATATCTTTCAACAATCTTGTCAATTTGACGCATACAACTTTCCTCCCTATAAACCTTAAAAGAGACTTTAAGATAACTTATGTTAGCCTAAAGTCTCCGAGTCATCAATAGATAAATTAAGACTAATTGCTAGTGCTGCATCAACTTCCTCCATCTTCTCTTTTGGCAGGTAAGTCAATTTTTCAATAAGTCGATTTTTATCAATTGTTCTTATTTGTTCTAATAAAATCACAGAATCTTTATCTAGATGATGATTGGTCTTACCAATCTCTACGTGCGTTGGGATTTTTGATTTATTGATTTTAGCAGTGATAGCTGCAACTATAACCGTCGGACTATATTTATTTCCTATGTCATTTTGAATGATTACTACAGGTCGTTTACCGCCTTGCTCTGAACCTTTAACAGGTGACAAATCAGCTAAATAAACATCGCCTCGTTTCATTTATTCACCATCATTTTGTACTGACATATGATCCACATTATCATACACTTCACATTCAAGGAGATAATGTTCTGAAGCAATTAACAGATTAATTTCAGCCATTGATTGATAACCTTCAATCAATTGTTGTTCTAGTAGTTTACTCATCTTTTCTCCTCCAGTTACACGATTAATATAATTTTATCAAAAAATTTGTGGCCCTACCATTTTTATTTTAATAATTCATTATATTTTTCAACTGAACCGTCAGTGTTATAAATTTTCGGTAATCGTCTGCTTAAACTCGTCAATACTTCATAGCTAATCGTTCCGAGTTGCTCTGCCACTTGTTCAATAGATTGATTGCTGTCTGTATGATGATCAATAATGATTGCTTGTGTGCCTACAGTTGTTCCTTTAGGTACACGTGCGATAAACTGATCCATGCAAATACGGCCAATAATTTCAGCGTCTGTTCCTGCAAGGTTAATTTTATAACCCTGTAATTTTCGATTTAATCCATCCGCATAACCTAACGGGAATGTTGCAACAGTTTCTTCATGTTCAGCAACATACGTCGCACCATAGCTTACTGCATCTCCAGGTTGTATACTTTTAACAAAATTCACTGTAGATACAAGCTGCATCGCTGGCTTTAATTTAAGTTTAGAAATGCTCTGAATATACTCAGAAGGATAGTAACCATATAAACTTATACCTAAGCGTAAAGCTGTACATTCTGAAGCATCAAAACGTAAAGCAGCTGCACTATTTTGACAATGAATATATGATGGCAGTTCGCTTGAATGAACAATATCAATAAATTTACTATATGCTATTGACGCACTGTCATTATCTTCGTCCGCACAACTAAAATGTGTGTACACGCCTTCAAAAATCGTTTTATCCTGTGCTTGAACAAGATCGACAACTTGCTGATATTCCTGCTTTTCACGCATACCAATACGACCCATTCCGGTATCCAGTTTTAAATGTACCCAGATAGGTTTATCGTCTTCGTCCAGAAACTCAAGTGCCTCTTCTAACCAGGATAATCCCGGCACAGTCAAAGCTAATCTATGTTGACTTGCTTTATGTATATCTTTCGGTTCAATAATACCTAATACTAAAATTTTAGCTTTAATACCGTGCATCCTTAATTCGATCGCTTCATCAAGTGTTGCAACCGCAAAAAATTCAGCACCTTGATTATAAAGGTGTGTCGCAATTTGTACTGACCCTAGCCCATACCCATTCGCTTTAACTACTGCGATAACCGTCTTATTAGGATGTAATCTACCTACAGCTTTATAGTTTTCATTGATTGCATCAAGATCAACATTGACGAAACTCGGTCTATATATCCTGTCACTCATATCTCTCACCCCATCATTTAATACTCAAATTTTATCATACTTTTTGGAATAATCCATTATTCCTCTATCACTACAAAAGCAGTTGCTACAGTTTCCGAATGTGCGATGCTCACATGTGCATCACTGCCTTCAATATAAGGCTTTCCACTATCATCATTTAAACAACAGATTTGATTGAATCTAAGTTGCCCTATGCCTGTGCCTAACGCTTTACTATATGCTTCCTTAACACAGAACCTACCAGCAAAAAATTCAACCTTTCGTTTTTCACTTTCAAAACTATCATACAGTTCGATTTCTTTTGGATGTAAAATACGGCCAACCATCTTTTTATTTTCAAGCGATTTACGAATGCGCTCTAATTCAATAATATCCGTTCCGATACCTTTAATCATGACTTCTCCTTACGTCGATGTTATTCATTTTTTGATGGATATATGTCTTTAATGTATCTGCTTCATGTTCATGAACATAAGGTATCTCCATATCATTTTCAGCTGTAATAATCTTTAATGACTTAATATTAAAACGCTTCATGATAAGACCTTGTTCCATTTCAACGTTTTGTATCGTTACATAAGGTACAATTAATTTCTCCTTATTCCAGATGCCGTTTAATGTTGTGATTTCTTCTTCTCCTAACCGGAATAATGATGTTTCATAAGTAAGCTTAGGGAATATAAAGAAATCCAGAATAAAAATAATCAATCCAATCACACCGATTCCGATAAATACATATGGATGAACAGGAATAAACCCTTTAAATTTAACAAACCATAAAACTGCTAAGACGATTAAAAAGACACTTGCTGTTAAACACGCACCAATCTTCATTAATTTTAAGCTATCTCTATGCATCTTATTCATATTGACGTCTCTCCTTTAACAAGAACCAATCATAGATGTTTGCAGCATCAACTTGTTCGATATAATCTAAACTACATTGTATGCTGTTACTTCCTGATGAAATGCCTAAACCGACACTTCTCAAATCTGCACGATTCATAAATGGTGTAGATGACACATTTATACCGATAATGTTCTCTTCTTTAATAAATGAAGTTTGCATTACAAATGCACCACCATTGCGCACATTAATCTGATCATCTAAAATAATATAGCCTGAATTTTTATATTTGATGATTGCTGTGATAAGGGTTAACACCATCAGCAGAATGACAATCAGCCAAGTATATTCAAACCAGTAATACTGAATGATGCCACCAGCAATTAAAAATATTATCCAGGAAACCTGGAAGTATCTGCGTATACTGCGCCTTGGAATAACTTTGTTTACTTCATCAAATTGATACTTCGGAACGAGTCTTTGAATCAATTGATAAGCCTCATCACGAGAAATAAACGGTAATACTTCTTCATCGCCTAAGATACTGTCTTCTGAACCTTTCATTTCACTCGTTGTAGTAACGACAAATGAGGTTTTATTCAATAACTTTCTCAGATAACTTTGTTTTTCTGTGACTTTCTGAATGTTCTTAACCGCGATATATTTATTTTTTCGTTCGAATAAACCATATTTAATATTGATTAACTCACCGTCAAACTTCACAGTATACTGATGATATTTCAGCGCAGTAATAAATATACCGATAATATAGCTAAATAACAGTGCCATTAGTATGATAATACCTACCATCATATAACTTTCTCCAACGATACCTTCCAATTTATCCAAATAACTATCCAAATTAAATATGTCATTCACTTGAGAATAAATAGCACCCACAACCGCGATGACCGTAAACATCGATGCACTTGTTGAACTCATCATAATAAGATCGGTAAATGATAATTGATAAATTGTTTCATAAGACTTTTCGTCGTATTTAATTACATCCTCTTCTTCATGATTTTCTATAAGAATATCTTGAACAACAGCCCCCTGTTGCAAATGAAATTTCCGCTGATTAATATAATCACTTAAAGCTTTAGCATCATTCTTTCCGATACTATTTAATTCAATCCCATCTCCTGCAGTCTTAATATGCATGATGACACCACCAAGCAATTGATTCGCAATCCCTGCTGAAGTATCCATCGTCTGAATTTTACCGATATATATTTCTTTTACTGTACGATTGATAATACCCTTTTGAAGCATTAATTTATCATCTTCAATCCAGTATTTTGTTATCTTTGCTTCAATCATACTAAATATTGCACTCAGTAGAGTAAATAATAAAATCAAGATAGCAAAGCCGTTATCTAGTAGTGCTTCCTTAGAAAATCCATCTTTAATGGTTAAGAACAACCCAAAGCCTATCGGAAAGATATTACTTTTTAAAGATTTGAGCAGATTAGATAGATACGTAGAATAATGAAGTGATTTTTTAGTTGAGTCCATAATGAATCTCCTTAATTCTTGCAATAATACGCTCTGCTAACGCTTCAGCTTCCTTTGTCTCCATATAAGGTAGAACAACCATATCTCCACGGGTGTATACTGTAACAACCGCAAGATTAAATTTTTTCATGATAAATCCTTGTTCAATCTTTACTGACTGCATCAAGTCTAGTGGTACAATCTTTCTACTCATAAAGAAAGCACCACTACTCATTTCAAGTGTAGCCTGATTGAGCTGATAACGTGTGTATTTATAACTTAAAAAAATACCAAGTAAAAGAATATAGATGGGTATCAGCATCAATAAGAATATCAAGTATGTATAACGCCATTCGTACAACCAATTGATTCCAAAATATAATCCCGTACAGATTGCTAAAGTGAGTAACGTAAAGATGCTCCATTTAATACGTCTGTATTTAGGAGTATTTGCAGGTTGTGCATGTGGTAACGGTTCAAAATACAATTCAATCGCCTCCATTTATGTAAATTATAACAAAGAACATAAGATTTTCATAAGGTGAGCGTAATATGTGAAGTTTGTCTCAGTTTTTTTGTGCGGAACTGGCGGGAGATTCGATTTGAAGACACTTACTCACAACCAACAAAAAAACAGAAAAACACCTCAAACTAATCTTCTTGATTAATTTAAGGTGTTTAAAAATAACTATTTATTTTTTATGGTCTGCAAATGTTCTTGCTTTAAAAGGTTTTTTTCCGCCTTTTGAAGCACCTGCTTTACCAGCACGGTCGAACGATTTACGACGGTTATCTTTACCGCCATCTTTAGAACGGCTGCGAGATCCACCTGAACGTCCGCTGTTTCCACCACGGCTACGACCATAAGATTTACCGCTTCCGCCTTTACGGCCAAGTGGTTTTTCAAATGTTAATTGTACATCTACATCGTTATTAGATTTAATTAATTCTTGTAATAATGATGCTACTAATTTCACATCACCATGTTCATTAATTAATTCCTGAGCGATTGACTCGATACGTGCTTCAGTATTTTTTTCAACCCATCCTTTAACTTTCGTCTTAACATCTAATTCACGGGCTTTCATTACTTCTCCTGGTGTTGGTGGACGTAATGCAGTCATCGTACGATTTTTAGACTTTTCGATTTGACGGATATAATCCATCTCAACCGGGTTAACGAATGAAATTGCCATACCATGTTTACCGGCACGACCAGTACGTCCGATACGGTGTGTATAACTTTCAACATCTTGAGGAATATCAAAGTTATAAACATGTGATACGCCAGAAATATCTAATCCACGTGCAGCAACATCTGTTGCAACAAGGATGTCAATTTGGTCGTTTTTGAATTTCTTAAGAACTTCTAAACGTTTGGCTTGAGTGATGTCACCATGTAAACCTTCTGCACGGTATCCTTTAGAGATTAACGCACTCGTTAATTCATCTACACGACGTTTTGTACGTCCGAATACGATTGCTAGTTCAGGTTGATGAACATCTAAGAAATTAGTGAAAGTATCAAACTTCTCTAATTCTTTAACGATTGTGTAATGCTCGTCGATATCAGGATTTGAATCAACGTTTGTCATCGTCTTAACAATGATAGGATCTTTCATGAACTTTTGAACTAACTCTTGAATGGCTCTCGGCATTGTTGCTGAGAATAACATTGTTTGACGCTGTTCTTTCGGTAATTTATCCATGATAAAACGCATATCATCGATGAATCCCATGTTCATCATTTCATCTGCTTCATCTAAGATTAACGTATTGATGTCTTCAGTTTTTAACGTACGACGGTTTAAATGATCGATTACACGACCAGGTGTCCCAACTACAATTTGGGGTTTCTTTTTTAATTCTCTGATTTGACGGTCAATCGGCATTCCACCGAAAACTGTCGCTACTTGAATCCCTTGTCCACGACTAAATGCTTTTAATTGTTCAGCAACCTGGACTGCTAATTCACGTGTAGGCGCAAGAATTAAACTTTTGATCCCCTCTTGACCTCTAACTTTTTCAATTAAAGGAATTCCAAAAGCACCAGTTTTACCAGTACCAGTTTGCGCTTGGCCTAATACGTCACGGCCTGCCATCGTATGAGGGATACTATCCGTTTGAATCGGTGTAGGTTCTGTAAATCCCAATTTCTCCAGCGCATTTATGGTAGGTTCGCTGATACCTAGGTCTCTAAATTTTTGCAATATTATTTCTCCTTTTATCTTTCATAAATTACGCCTCTATAGTGTGCGCATTCGACTTGTCCTCATGGCATAGAGTAATTTTTCACCCTCTTGCCTATTCAACTTCTCTATCTTAGCACCTATCGTATATTTTTACAATCAATACAATTGTAAATACAAGTTTCAATACATCAAAAAAATGACTGTAAGCTATACAGTCATTCAATTTATGTGTGCTGGAAATATTTTTTATTTATATTATTGCTTACAGTATTTATCAAATAATTTATATCAAATGATTAATAATCGTTTCAAGCGCCATGCCGCGGCTTGCTTTAAATAGTATAACCGTCTCTGGATTTAAATATGGTATTAGTGCTTCTTCAAGCGCTTCTTTCGTTTCAAAATGCATAGCATTCGTGAAATCTTGTGCTTTATCATGAATGTATTTTGCTTCAGTACCGACTGTAAATAAATGATCAATCGATTTATTTTCGAAATAAGCACCTACTGCTTCATGATACATCTTTGAATCAGGACCGAGTTCTAACACATCGCTAAATACGATAATCTTCGTCGGTACATCCATAATTGATAACGTATCAATAGAAGCACGCATGCTCGTCGGACTTGCATTATACGCGTCATTGATTAAACGGGTCTTATTCTGCCCAATAATTTGTTCCATGCGCATATTTGTTAAATGCAGATGTCCTAAATTATCATTGATTACTGCGTCACTTAATCCAAGTAAACGACCAATCGCAATCGCGATCGTTGCATTTCGGGCATTATGTGCACCAAGCGTCGGAATGCTAAATTGCGCTTCCCCCACTTTAAAAGCAATGCTTCTTTCAGATGCTTGTAAGTCATGAATGTAAAAATCGTTAACCTGATTAAAGCCGATACTTTTATAGTCACCATCAGTATTATCTACCAATTCATTTAATAATGGTTCATCGCCATCATAAAATAATGGACCCTTTAATCCCTCAGTAATTTCAAACTTGGCTTGTGCGATACCAGCTCTTGAGCCTAAGTCACGCATATGACTTTCGCCAATATTAGTAATCGCAGCAATATCAGGTTGTACGAGATTTGATAAAAATGCAATCTCACCAAACCCCGACATACCCATCTCTAATATAGATATTTCAGTATCTTCATCTAATTGACACAGTGTAATCGGCAGTCCAATTTCATTATTGTAGTTGCCTTGTGTCTTCTTAACTTTAAAATTCGGTGCCAGAACAATTTCCACCATATCTTTTGTAGAAGTTTTACCATTACTTCCTGTAATCGCAATAACTTTCGGGTTTACTTCTTCTAAATAAGCTTTACCGATTGCCTGTAATGCACTTAAAGTATCATCGACTACAACTAGCGGTAACCCTAGAGGCATGTTTGGTGCATCACTTTGCCATAAAGCAGCTGCAGCACCACTTTCTATTGCTTGCGCTACATATTGATGTCCATCAACATGCTCACCTTTAAAAGGAATAAACAATACATCCTCATTAATATGTCTTGAATCAATCGATACGCCATCGATCATCACATCATGATACCCTTTTACAGTGCCATTCGTTTGTTCTGCAATCCATTGTAAATTTCTTTTTATCATCGTTATCAGTCCATTTTGTATTTAATTTTTTTCTTGTCCGCATGACGTTCTTTTGCTAAATTAATTAATTCCGTTATAAGTTCACTGTAACTCATACCCATATTCTGCCAAAGTAATGGGTACATACTAAACTGCGTGAAACCAGGCATCGCATTTGTTTCATTGATGTAGATCGTGTTGTCTTCAGTTAAGAAAAAGTCAGCACGAACTAAACCTGAACAATCTGTAGCTTTAAATGCTTCTACAGCCATATTACGCATTGTTTCCTGAATTTCTGAAGGAATATCAGCAGGAATTTCTAACTGCACTTTGCCGTCTTTATACTTCGATTTATAATCATAAAAATCTACATCTTTTACAACTTCTCCAGGTAATGTCGTTTTAGGATTATCATTCCCTATTACCGCAACTTCTATTTCGCGCGCAACGACACCTTGTTCTACAACAAGTTTACGGTCAAACTGCAGCGCTTCTTCAATGCCTTGAATTAACTCTTCACGGTTCGTACATTTTGAAATGCCAACAGATGATCCTAAGTTAGCTGGTTTAACAAAGACCGGATACTCTAATTTATTGTTAACAAGCTCTAAAATATTATGCTTATAAGTCTCATATTCACTACGTAAAAAACTTACATAAGGTAATTGTGGTAAGCCGCGATTTGCAAATAATTGCTTCATCACTAATTTATCCATAGAACTTGCGGCGGCTAATACACCATTACCAACATAGGGTAAATCTAATACTTCAAATAATCCTTGTATTGTGCCGTCTTCACCATTCGGTCCGTGGAGTAAAGGGAAAATCGCATCATAAGATTTTCCTTCAGTAGATGCTGTTAATAAATGCATGATAGAGTCTTCATTTGTTGATGATAATCTTAAAGTTTCACTATCTTCAATACGTTCAGTGATTTGTGGACCTTTTATCCACTCACCTTCGTTTGTTATATAAATTGTATCTACCGCATATGTTGCTTTGTCCATAGCGTTGATTACTGATTGCGCCGTTAAGATAGAAACTTCATGCTCAGCACTTTTACCGCCATAGACGATACATATATTTTGTTTAGACATGTTAATTCCTCCAGAATATTAATATAATAATACTATCACGATATATGATGATATGCATGTTTTTTATCGAAAGGCGTAAATCATTCACAAAAGAAGCATTTATTCCTATAATGTTTCAGATAAGTTATGTATAATAATGACTATAATTTATTTAGAGTAGGAGTTTGGCCATGGCTCAATCAAGTAATACTTCACGCATCAAAATTAAGCGCCCATGGATTGAAAAAATCGATTGGTGGCTCATTATTCTTATATTATGTTTTTTCACTGTTAGTTTAACTGTGATCACATCAGCAATGGATGGTCAGCAATATGGGACGAACTTTGCTGAACGACAAGTATTCTATTATATTCTCGGATTTATTTTAGCATTCAGTATTATGCTTATTAAACCAAAATTGATCAATAAATGGGTCTTCGTACTTTATCTTTTAGGTAATTTAGCCCTGCTCGGTTTATTGATACTACCTGAATCTTCTTTAACTCCAACGATTAACGGTGCAAAAAGCTGGTATGTATTCTTTGGGCGTCTGAGTTTACAACCTTCTGAATTTATGAAGATTATTTTAATTCTGGCATTAAGTAAGGTTGTATACGATCACAATCGTTTCACATATTACAAATCTTTTCAGACAGATATCATTTTACTGATGAAGATTGGTATAACTGCGATTATTCCTATGATATTAATCTTGTTACAAAATGATTTAGGTACGACACTCGTATTACTAGCGATTATTTTAGGGATAACGGTAGTATCAGGAGTAACCTGGCGTATACTTGCACCATTTTTAATTGGTCTTACAACAATTGGTGCCACGCTTATACTTTCAATTATCTATAAACCTGAACTTATCGATAAGGTACTCGGTATTAAGACATATCAGCTTGGCCGAATCAACTCATGGTTAAATCCCGCACAATATAGTGATGGTGAAGGTTTCCACTTGATGGAATCATTAAAAGCTATTGGTTC
>CAACWL010000126.1_pt1 | contig 12892 bp, 11 predicted proteins | sample 2275641 | NCBI WGS metagenome assembly CAACWL01 (sample SAMEA5312462, study PRJEB27640) | indoor metagenome | biome: indoor environment; feature: uncontrolled; material: polymer tiles stone | place: Germany | collected 2014-07-07 | reverse complement strand
TGTGATTATTGTATGCCAAAAGAAATATTTGGAGACGATTTTGTATTTTTACCTAAACAAGAATTGCTCAGCTTTGAAGAGATTGTAAGGCTTTCTAAATTGTATAGCACTTTAGGTGTTGAAAAAATAAGAATTACGGGTGGAGAGCCACTATTAAGACGTAACTTATATAAATTGATTCAAGAGTTAAACAACATCGAAGGTATTGAAGATATAGGTTTAACAACAAATGGCCTTTTATTAAAAAAGCATGGTTTGAATTTATATCAAGCTGGGTTAAGAAGAGTCAATGTCAGTATAGACGCGCTTGATAATGAGTTGTTTAAATCTATTAATAATCGAAATATATCGGCATCTCAAATACTTGAACAAATTGATTATGCTGTCTCTATTGGTTTGAAAGTTAAAGTTAATGTTGTCATTCAAAAAGGGATCAATGATCAAGAAATATTGCCACTCGTTCAATATTTTAAAGATAAAAATATTATTGTGAGATTCATTGAATTTATGGATGTAGGAAATGATAATGGATGGAACTTTGATAAAGTAGTAACTAAAAAAGAAATGCTGGATGAAATAGCGTCAACATTTGAAATAGAGCCAGTAGATGCTAATTATTTTGGCGAAGTTGCAACGTATTATCGTCATAAAGATAACGGTGCACAGTTTGGACTCATTACGAGTGTGTCTGCTTCATTTTGTTCATCATGTACGCGAGCAAGAATTTCATCAGACGGTAAATTTTACGGATGCTTATTTGCTGAGAAAAATGGATATGACATTAAGTCCGAATTAAGAAGCGGTAAAACAGACGATGAAATATTATCTATATTGAAACATTTATGGAACATTAGAGATGATAAATATTCAGATGAACGTACAGAAGCTACCGTAGCGAGACGAAAAAACAATAAAATTAATATGAATTATATAGGCGGATAAGAAATGTATTTCAAGTAATATTATTTTCTAAACGACTGACACAATAAACAACAAACCTAAGATGTAGCCCATCTTAGGTTTGTTGTTTATTGTATTATTTTTTGAAATACATTCCAATTATCATATCTAAAGTATCATCTGTAAGGTTCAATGTGCTTTGTCCTGCTTTTTCCATCATTGCTGCTGTATTGTCATCATTAAACTCAATGGACTTTGAGAAGTATGGTGCGAATACATCGATAAAACTATTAAGAACTCTTTCATCATCTGTAATTGTATTAATCTCTGTAAGAGGCGCAACTTCTAATTGATGAAAGTCTAAATGATGCTTAATTGTTTGGAATATAAAATCATTCGATGGCGGATTGTTATTGGTTGCATGATATATTTTATGATTTTCAGCATAATCACACGCTACAGTCAGTACGTCAACAACGTAATCAACTGGAACGAAATTGGATGAATGGCTCGCATCTCCAAATAATCTATAAGAATTATTGTCTTGTTGTCTTTGAACTCTACGTTTAAATACTTTTAATGCTTTCATAAAACCATATAAAGTAAAGTTAGAATCCGCTTCTCCAGTTTTAGAATCTCCTATAATAATTGCTGGCCTAATGATTGAAGTTGCCATAGTTGTGCACTGTGCCACGATGTGTTCTGCTTTTATTTTTGTTGCTTCATAAGGGTTATGTGTTGGCGACTTAAGTGAATGTAATGTTTCTTCAGCTTTGTCTTTTTTGCCAACTGTATAAGCGGTTGAGACATAAAGGAAATGTTTCGTTTGTAATCGTTCAGCTAAATCCAAAGCATGTTTTGTTCCAATATAATTAATGTGGTATAGCTCATCTGCTAATTCAAAGTTGAATTTCACTAATGCAGCTAAATGATAAAATTTATCTATTTGAGGTATATTGTTAATGTCATGATCATTAACATCACAACATTCATTTGTTATATCCCCATATACAAAATGAATTCTTGAATGAAATGATGGGTCTAATTTTTCTAGTAATAACATTTTTTTATGATTAGACCTATATAATACGTAAAAATGTTTGTGTAAATCTTTTGCAAGTGATTGTATTAACTCAGCACCTACAAATCCCGTTGCACCAGTTAAAAAGATATTCATGTTTCCACTCCGATTCTAAGTTTCTCACTATATTTTGAATGATGATATAGTGAAAGTAAAGCAATTTAACAATTGATTATATATAACATTGCCTTTTGAATTTTAAGAGGCATATAATGTTAAATAATAGAGCTAAAAGGAGCGTATTTCATGAATGAGCAAAAGATGGCAAAGCCGTCACTGTTTTTAATTATTATTCTAGGTTTGTTAACAGCTTTCGGACCATTTTCAATTGATATGTACTTACCAGCTTTACCTGAAATTAGTCGTGATTTTGATACGACGACTTCAAATACTCAATTAACGTTAACGCTATTCATGGTAGGATTAGCGATTGGACAAGTATTTGTTGGTCCACTTTCAGACTTTATTGGTCGTAAAAAGCCATTAATGGTTGCTTTAATTGTATATACGATCGCATCTATTTTATGTGTGTTTGCGCCAAATATATACATTATGATGTCATTAAGATTTATTCAAGGTTTTACAGGTGGTGCAGGAGCGGTTATTTCCCGGGCAATATCAAGCGACTTATATCAAGGTAAAGCGTTGACGAAATTTCTAGCTATTTTAATGTTAGTCAATGGTGTAGCGCCTATATTAGCGCCAGTATTGGGAGGTATTATTTTATCATTTTCAACTTGGAAAACGGTGTTTATTTTGTTAACAGCTTTTGGGTTAATGATGTTTAGTTTGTCATCATTAAAATTATCAGAATCTTTACTGGAAGAAAAACGTTCATCAGGTAGAATAAGCGAGGTTTTAAGTGATTTTAAAAATCTACTAAAAAGTCCAAAGTTCTTAATGCCTTTATTTATACAAGGCTGTACATATGTATTACTCTTTAGTTACATATCTGCTTCACCGTTTATCACACAGTCTGTATACAATATTTCACCTTTGTCATTCAGTTGGATGTTTGCCTTTAATGGACTTGGATTAATATTATCAGGTCAAATCATCAATAAATTAGTTGATCATTATGACGAACATCTCTTAATGCGTTTATTCGGTATGATTCAAATATTTGGAGTCATTATCGTCTCAATAACACTGATAAATGGTTGGCCAATATGGTTGTTGATGATAGGGTTCTTCATACTTGTTAGCCCAGTTTCAGCAATAGGTGCGACTGGATTTTCGATAGCTATGTCCAACAATAAAGGTGGCGCTGGAAGTGCTGCTAGTTTATTAGGATTATCTCAATTCTTGTTTGGTGGTCTAGTATCACCATTAGTAGGTATTAATGGCGAGCATGATGTCTTCCCATATGTCTTTACGATTGTTATTGTTTCTATTTTACTGATCATATTATATTTCATAAATAGTAAAGTTTTTAGAGCATCATAATATATGAATGTGAGAGGGGTTTTATAAATGACTTTATATTTCGATCATATTATTCACTACGTAAATGGTATAGCATCAATCGATTTTCCTAATCATCATATTAAAAGCATTCAAGGTGGTAAGCATACGGAGTTAGGTACTTATAATCAGCTGAGTTATATCGATTTACATTATATAGAATGGATTGATGTATTTGATCAACCTTTAGCACAATCTTACGCTCAAACAGAAGAAGGTAGACTAAGTTTTGCCAATACTTTTAAAGTGCGTGACGTATGTGAAGGATTTAAAAGAATATGCTTGAGGACAAATGATATCCATAAAGTAAAAGAACACCTTATGCAATTTGAACTTGATGTAGTAGGACCAATAGAAATGTCGCGCACAAAACCTGATGGCACTGTTATCAATTGGCAATTACTCTATTTGGATGATGATAGTGATCTTGATTTACCTTTTATTATTCAGTGGGGTGAAAGCGATGAAGAAAGAAAGTCTGCACTCAAAGCGTATTTTCATCATGATTTATCAATAGAGGGTGTAACTGTTCAAGTGAAGAACATCAAAAAAACGAGTGAAAATTGGCAATCATGGTATGGTCTAGTAGTATTTGAAGAAGATGAACAATATGTTAACTTAGGATTTACTGACGACAATGTCGTGATTACGTTAGAGAAAAATAATGATGAACAATATACGACGTTATCATTAAATTCTTCACACATAAAAAAAGAAACGCGCACTTTTTACAAAGGCGCGTACTACTTATTTAAGCCTAATTTGCATAAACATTAAAGTAAACACTTTGAATAATAAGTGCTAAATGAATTAATGCTATAATGGCACTGAGAATCGCTATAAGTAAAACGGATTTTCGGGCATTTTCCAGTATGAAAACGATACTTAACAAGAAGGTAAATGCCACGATGATAATGCGATAACTTAAATAATTAATAGTGATATCAAAATTAAGGCTGATGATAATCATGATAATATTTAGGAGAATAAAAAGCGTTAGAAATAATTGTCTCATATATTTCAATCCTAACTATAATGGTTTATTTAACAAGTATAACAAATATTGGTCTTTTGCGTGAAATTATAGTATGTTTCATTGTATAATTAATAGACGAATTGACAAAAAGGAGATTTATAAATGACGATAAAGAAAATGAATATCACTCATGAGCAACATGATGAATTTGTAAAGCAACATCCAAATGGTGATATGTTGCAACTTACAAAGTGGGCAGAATCCAAAAAGCTTACAGGTTGGTATTCTCGTCGTATAGCTGTTGGTGACGGCGAAACGTTAACAGGAGTCGCACAACTGTTATTTAAAAAAGTGCCAAAATTACCATATACTTTATGTTACATATCTAGAGGTTTTGTTGTGGACTATAAAGATGAAACTTCTGTTAAAGTACTATTTGAATTATCTAAAGAAATGGCGAGAAATGAGAAAAGTTACGCAATCAAAATTGATCCAGACATAGAAGTGGACCAATCAGAAGGTGTGCTTGAATATTTAACATCTTTAGGATTTGAACATAAAGGGTTTGAAGATGGCCTAAGCAAATCTTATATTCAACCACGTATGACTATGATTACGAAAATTGATCAACCTGAAGAAGATTTAATGCAAAGTTTTGATAAACGAAATCGTTCACGTGTAAGAAACTCTTTAAAACGAGGAACAGAGTTAATTATTGGGAATCGTGATGATTTAAAAATCTTTGCACAAATTATGGAAGAAACAGGGGAAAGAGACAATTTCTTAACGAGAGATGTGTCATATTTTGAAAATATTTATGATCATTTACATCCTGATGGTGATTGTGAGTTATTCTTAGTTAAAGTTGTTCCTGATAATGTGTTGAAAGATTTGTTTAAAGAAAGAGATGCATTATTAGAAGAAAAAGAGAAACTTACAAATAGAAGACAAACTAAAAAAGTTGTTAACCAATTGAATGATGCGGAAGAAAAATTAGGCAATTTTGAGAAACGTATTCAAGAAATGGAAGAATTAAAAGAACAAAAACCAGATGGTGTTTATTTATCTGGAGGCATACTTATATTCTCCGGTAAGAAATCATATTATTTATACGGTGCTTCATCAAATGAATACCGTGAGTTCTTACCAAACCATCGTATGATTATTGAAATGATGCGCTTTGCGAAAGAAAAAGGTGCTGATAAGTTTGACTTTGGTGGTACAGATAATGACCCTGATCAAGATCATGATCATTATGGCTTATGGGCATTTAAGAGAGTATGGGGAACATACTTAAGTGAAAAAATTGGTGAGTTTGATTATGTATTAAACAAACCACTATATACAGCGATTGAAAAGGTTAAACCTGCTGTCTCAACTTATAAGCGTAAGATTGAAAAGAAAATCAAAAGAAAATAATCATAGAATAAAAAGCACTAAAACTTTAAATTATTTAAATTTTAGTGCTTTCTTTATGTAGAGGTTTGATTTACAAATAATATATATTACAATTATTTACAAATGATAAATTAGGGGGAAATTAAGTGGTTCAAAAAATGATTAAGTTTTCGCTGAATAATAAGTTTGCGATTTTATTAATGACATTAATTATTTTACTAGGCGGTATTTATTCAGCATTTAAAATGAAACTAGAGTTATTACCTGATGTAACAACACCTGTTATTACTGTTACAACACCATATCCAGGTGCTACTCCAGAAAGTGTGTTAGAAAATGTCACCGAACCAGTGGAGAAAGAAGTACAAAATCTGGAAGGTGTACAAAATGTAACTAGTCAATCGTTAGAAAATGCTTCAGCAATCACATTGGAATATACATATCAAACAGACATGGATGAAGCTGAAACAGAATTGAAAAAGAAATTAGAAGCACTTAAATTACCAGAAGGTGTAGAAGATCCTGACATGAGTCGTATGTCTATGTACTCATTTCCGGTTGTAAGTTACTCTATTTCCGACAAAAATAATGACTTAGAAAAAGCTACGAAGCAAATGCAATCTGACTTAATTCCTAAATTAGAAAAAGTAGATGGTGTTCAAAATGTTTCGTTATCCGGACAAACATTAGAAGAAGTCAATTTAGAGTTTGATCAAAATGAATTATCAAAACGAGGTATGACCGAAGATGAAGTACTTCAATATATTGATGGTGCTACGAAAGAATCACCTCTAGGGTTATACACATTTGGCGATGATTTGAAATCTATTGTCGTAGATGGAAGATTTACGTCAATCAAAGCATTAAACGATTTAGAAATCCCGATGACTGGTGGTGCTTCCAGTGGTGGACAACAAGCTTCCCAAGGTGATGCAAGCCAGGCACAACAAGGTGGACAAAGTAGTCAATCATCAGGTGACGAAGAATCTAGTGCAACACAAAGCATTCCATCTGTAAAATTATCTGACATAGCAGATGTTAAAAAAGAGAAGAAACGGGACTCTATCTCTAAAACAAATGGTAAAGATGCATTAGCTTTACAAGTTACTAAAGCTACTGATGCTAACTTAGTAGATGTTGTAGATAATGTAGATAAAGAAGTAGAAGCATATAAAAAAGATCATAAAAATATAGAATCTGTTCAGTTGATGGAAACAGCATCTACGATTAAAGATTCAGTATCTACGATGGTTGAAAAAGCATTGATTGGTTCAATCGTTGCTGTAATCATTATTATGTTCTTCTTAAGAGATATTAAATCAACCATTATAGCAATGGTCTCTATTCCAATGTCGTTGTTAATGGCATTAATAGGATTAAAAGCAATGGATGTATCCTTAAATATCTTAACGTTAGGAGCATTAACAGTCGCAATTGGACGTGTTATTGATGATTCTATTGTTGTTATTGAAAATATTTATCGAAGAATGACAGATAAAGGTGAGACACTTAAAGGCAGCAAGCTCATCACAAGTGCAACAAAAGAGATGTTTATTCCAATCATGTCTTCAACGATTGTTACAATTGTCGTGTTCTTACCATTAGCATTTGTAACAGGACAAATTGGAGAAATGTTTAGACCGTTCGCTTTAGCAGTTGCATTTAGTTTATTAGCTTCATTGCTTATCGCGTTAACAATCGTTCCAGTGTTATCCCACATGTTCTTTAAAAACGGCATTAAAAAGGCTAAGAAGGAAAAAGGACATTGGTTAGCTCATAAATATAAAGGCATTTTGAAATGGAATTTAAACCATAAATGGGTAGTTATTTTATTAAGTTTAGTACTTGTAGTTGCAAGTATTGCACTTGTATTTACGCCTTATATTGGTAAATCATTTATTGATACAGGCGAAGACAAGATGTTAGCCCTCACATATAAACCATCTCCAGGTGAAAAAGAAGAACAAGTAGTTAAAAATGGAGAACAAGCTGAGAAATATTTATCAAAAGATAAAAACGTAGAATTTGTACAATATAGTGTAGGTGGAGAAAATCCATTCAATCCATCAGCTAAAAATGATATGGCTTTAATGGTGAAATATGATAAAGACACACCTGATTGGGATAATGTTGGTAAAGATGTAATGGATCATATAGGCGCATTTAACCATAAAGGTGAGTGGAAACAACAAGACTTCTCAACAGGTGGAACAGCTAATGAAGTTTCTGTGAAAGTATCTGGACCAACAACAGATGCCATAGAAGGTACTGTTAAAGACGTTGAAAAAGAAATGAAGAAAGTTAAAGGTGTTGAAAACGTTAGTTCAAACCTTTCTGAGTCATATGAGCAGTTCGATGTAAAAGTAGATCAAAACAAAGCGAGTAAACTAGGTCTATCAGCCGGACAAATCGCTATGACGCTTAACCAAACAACTCAAAATAAAGTAGTCACTAAATTAAATGATGATGGTAAATCAATCGATGTAAAACTGACTAAGAAAGAAGAGACAGACTGGTCAGAAGATAAATTGGAAAATACAAAAATCACTTCACCGCTAGGTAAAGATGTTAAAATAAGTGATATTGCTACATTAGAGAAAACAACTTCTCCAGATACGATTACGAGAGAGAATGATAAAATCTCAGTATCAGTAGACGCCAAAATTACTGCTGACGATGTTGCAAAAGTGACAACTGATGTAAATCAAAAAGTATCTAAAGTGGATACTCCCGCTGGCGTAGATTTAAATGTTGGGGGTACAAATGATGATATAAATGAAGCAATCGAACAGTTAGTATTAGCAATGGCAGCAGCAATACTTATAGTATATTTAGTTATCGTATTAACATTTAAAGGTGGATTAGCACCATTTTCAATATTATTCTCATTACCAGTATCTATCATTGGTGTTATCGCTGGATTGTTAGTTACACAAGAAACGATTTCAGTACCAAGTATGATCGGTATGTTGATGCTTATCGGTATAGTTGTGACAAATGCTATTGTATTAATTGATAGAGTAATTAATATGGAACAAGCAGGCATGTCGACAAGAGAAGCATTAATAGAAGCAGCGGGTACACGTTTAAGACCTATTCTTATGACAGCGTTAGCGACAATTGGAGCATTAGTGCCACTGTTATTTGGTGGAGGCAGTTCAGTATTAATCTCTAAAGCATTAGCCATTACAGTAATAGGTGGATTAGTATCATCTACTATACTCACTTTACTAGTCGTACCAATTACTTATGAAATTATAATGAAATTCAAAAAGAAAATATTTAAAAGTCCTAAAGAACAAATAGACTAAGTTGTAATGAAGTATAGGATAGACAATCCTTTCTCAATTAAACCTTCCAATCCGGTGGTGTGAACCTTCGGATTGGAAGGTTTTTATATTTTTATTAGAGTATATTTCATTTAGAATAAGGTAGTAAATGTATATGTAACTTCTAATATCAACACTAAATAATGTAATAAGAATCAATTTTGCACTTTTATTTCTTAGTGATGTAATAAGAAAATACTTGTGTGTACTTCATACTTTGATAGAATATATGCATATATAATTTTAGCTAGATGAAATTTTATTTTGAGGAGTCGTTATTGTGCCGATATCAAAACTATTATCAGAAATACCAGACAGTTACTTTGGAAAGATGATGGGGCGTAAGGTTGAACATGGTTCACTACCCCTTATTAATATGGCAGTGGGTATACCAGATGGTGAAACACCTAAAGTTATCGTCGATGAATTTAAGCATGCAGTTCAAAAGCCTGAAAATCAAAAGTATGGTGCTTTTCATGGTAAAGAATCTTTTAAAAAGGCTATAGTAGATTTTTATAAAAGGCAATATGACGTGGAATTAGATCAGGAAGAAGAAGTTTGTATATTATTTGGTACGAAAAATGGTTTAGTTGCTTTACCTATTTGCGTCGTTGAACCTGATGATTATGTATTATTACCTAACCCTGGATACACAGATTATTTAGCGGGGGTATTACTTGCTCGAGCTCATCCATATTCTTTAGAACTCACTTCAGAAAATCATTATTTACCTAACTGGGATGACATAGATCATGAAATTTTAGATAAGACGAAACTGATTTATTTAACGTATCCGAATAACCCGACTGGTTCTGTTGCAAGTGAGCAATTTTTTGATGATACTATAAACAAGTTCAAGAATAGTAAAACAAATATCGTACATGACTTTGCATACAGTGCTTTTGGCTTTGATAAGAAGAATCCAAGCATACTCCAGTCTGAAGGTGCGAAAGATACAGCTATAGAAATATTCTCACTTTCTAAAGGGTATAACATGTCAGGCTATAGAGTTGGTTTTGCTGTAGGGAATAAAGATATGATAGCTGCTTTGAAAAAGTATCAAACACATACGCATGCTGGTATGTTTGGGGCTTTGCAAGATGCGAGTACTGTCGCTTTAAATGAATGTGATGATTTTCTTGTTGAACAAAATGAAATATTCAAAAATAGAAGAAATCACTTTGAAGCTGCTTTAAGAGAAGTGGATATTCCTTTTGAACCGATGAAAGGTGGTATTTTCTTATGGTTACAGACGCCTGCTCAATATGATGGAGAAGCGTTTGTCGAATATTTATTGCAAGAGCAGTCCATTTTAGTAGCACCTGGTATCCCATTTGGTGATAATGGCAAAAATTATGTAAGAATTTCATTAGCACTGAGCGATTCAGAGTTAGCAGAAGGTGCTAAAAGATTACAAAATCTTGCTCATTTATACAAATAAAAAAATCGCATGACTGAGTCATACGATTTTGTCTTGTTAAAAAGTGATAAATAGTAATATGACATAAATAACGAGTATAAATATTGTCATATAATTTAAGAGTTTGACGGCTTTCTTATCTTTAATTCGGTATTTAAATGCTGTGATTTCTATATTGATGACTAAACAAACAAGAACCGCTAAAATCCACCAAATTTGAGTAGCGAATCCAATGACGATACTTCCAAGAAAGACGATTAGCATCAAACCCATTATGAATCTTAAAGCTTGAGTAAGCATTGTATGTAGTTGAAATATACTTAAATAACTTATAATAAGATAAATAAGGGTAAATAATAAAAGTATGAGAATTAACATAGTGTTTTCCTTTCGTTAATCTTGATTGAGTTGAGAGCGTACTTTGCTGATTTCTTCTTCAATTTGAACAAGTTGTTTTTCTAACAAATCAGTTGCATGACCAGTAGACTCTCTTTTTTCTAGATCATTTTGTATACGTACATAATCATATTTCAGTTCTGAAAGTTGTTGGTTTAAATCCATTTTAAACACTCCTTTTAAATTAACTTTATCTTGAAGTAGGTGATAAATTGAAAAAAGTAAAAACCAATGCAATGCGCATCCTCGATCAATATAATATATTTTATCATACTCATGAATATAGCATAGGAAAAGATTATATAGATGGACATCAAGTAGCTCAATTTATTCAAAAACCAGAAAACCAAGTATATAAAACACTCGTATTGATGAATGGTAAAAATGAATACTTTGTTTTTGTTATACCTGTCGTTGAACATTTAGATATGAAAAAGGCCAGTAAAGCTGTTGGCCAGAAAAAACTCGAACTATTACCTCTTGACCAGCTTACAAAAGTAACGGGTTATGTGAGAGGTGGATGTTCACCCGTAGGTATGAAAAAAACATTTCGAACGATTATTGATACAACCGCTCAATCATTATCATCATTTATTGTGAGTGCAGGTAAACGAGGTTACCAAATAGAAGTGAATCCACAAGAATTAGTCAAAGTCATTGATGTAGACTTCGAAGATGTTATTAAGTATAACTAAACTCATTTTAGTATATTTCCTTAATATTTCAAACAAAAAGTGTGCATAGAATATAAACAGTTGTTAATATATATAAATGTGAGTCTAACGAGAGAAGTGATAAAGTGACAGAAAAATTTATAATGATTATACTATTAATTGCTTTAGGTTACGTACTAAAGAAGCTGAAATTCTTTAAAGCTTCTGATGGTAATGTACTTGCAACACTTGTGTTAAATGTTACTTTGCCTTCATTAGTAATAGTAAACTTAAATGGATCAGATTTAGATTTATCTTTAGGTTGGTTGCCTATTTTGATGCTTATATATGGAATTACCGCGAAACTTTTAATTATTTGGTTATTTAAGAAAAATTATAATAATCAAATACGAGGTACTGTCGGTATGATGGCAGCATCTGTAAACATTGGATTATTTGCATATCCACTGGTAGCGCAAATTTGGCCAGAAAATGGATTGTTGTATTTCGGTATGTTAGATATAGGTACTGCAATTATTATGTTCGGTGTAACATACTTTGTAGGAAGTTATTTCAATGATGGTGGAGATCAATTTGACTTCAAACGAATGGGCTTAAATTTATTAAAAACAGTTCCACTTATGACATATATGTTGATGTTTGTATTAAATATAATGAGTATTAAAATACCAGGAAAAGCTATAGATTTCTTTGAAGTAATCGCTAATGCAAATATGCCTCTTTCTATGATATTACTCGGACTATTTTTGAATTTTAAAATAGAAAAAGCATACTTACCAATCGTTGTTAAATATTTATTATTTCATTATGGTTTTGGGTTATTAATGGGTATACTCGTTCATTTCTTTTTACCAGTAGATGATCCAATGATTAAAACAACATTATTAATTGGTTGGTTATTGCCTATAGGTGTTTCTGTATTATCCTATGCCATTACATTTAAATATAAGACACTGCCAATAGTGGGAATGGCAACGAATCTTAGTATTGTCATTTCTATCGTCATATTATATGTGTATCAATTTTTCTTTGTTTAAATTAGAAAGAGCTTGGGACATAAATACCGATACTAAAATAAATGATCTCTTCATTAGGTTATCGCCTAGTGAAGAGATTTTTTGCTATTTATCAAGTGGAGCCTGACATGATAAATTCAAGGGTTCTATTTATCAAGTGAAGCCTGACATGATAAATTCACGATCTCTATTTATCAAGTGGAACCTGACATGATAAATTCAAGGGTTCTATTTATCA
>CAACWL010000937.1_pt1 | contig 13002 bp, 14 predicted proteins | sample 2275641 | NCBI WGS metagenome assembly CAACWL01 (sample SAMEA5312462, study PRJEB27640) | indoor metagenome | biome: indoor environment; feature: uncontrolled; material: polymer tiles stone | place: Germany | collected 2014-07-07 | reverse complement strand
CAGGCTTATGCACTGTGCTAATTCCAACAAGATGATGTCTTGAAAGATAAGAAGTTCTTACTTAAGCTCTTCTTTCTTTAAGATGAGCTTATTTTTATTGTAAAAACGATTTAAGGAGTGTTTATAATGAGAACAAGAGCAGACGTATTAGCAGAACTCGTAGAGGTACAAACGAAGAAGCCAAACAGTTGGTCATCAAGTATGGCAAGAGCTGGTAGAATCTCTCAGCTTAAAAGTGAATTAAAGGAACTAGATGCTGCACATTCTACATTTGTATCTAAACCTGAAGAACCAACGATTAATAATGAAAATCGAAAAATTGAATTTGTTATTAACGGTTATAAAGTAACAGTAGAACCACAGTATTAATGAAAGTGCCTATCAAGCGATAGGCGCTTTTTTTAGTATTTCATCTGATTGTTATATGCAGTCATAAAGAGTAATCCCTTTTTAGTTACTTCAATATTAAGTAAAGTTTCGAACACGTTATCATCGATTAAGACATTGAACCTGAATTCCACTAAGCCCATCTCAAGTAGGATGAATATGATGTCGTCTTCTTTAAAGTGACCATAATAGTCTGCATCTGGGTGATCAGTTAATGTTACTAAAATCTTATGTATGCGACCAAGCTCAAAATCCACAGCGTCACCTCCTTTGTATTATGATAAATTAATCATAATATGGGAATTAATACATAAATTAAAAATTTCTAATTTGGAAATTTTGTTCTTTAGAATATCAAATAAACATATAATAAATTAGTAAAACACCTTATCAAAATGCAATATTCAAAATACAATAACTCTACATTATAATATAAAATTTCATAAAAAAGTGGGTATTTTCCGAGTTGGAAAATACCCACTTTTTTTTGATTTTCTTTGTTAATTTCACCTAAAAAAGAGGTGGAATGCATTGAATAACGCAGACATAGCAAAAGCGATCAAATACCATAGAGAAAATCTAGATTATACATCCAAAGAAATGGCACATCAATTAAATATAGGATTATCAACATACTCAAAGTTAGAAAATGATGAACGTAATATTACTGCTGTTGATCTGTATAATATCAGTAAAATATTTACTATGACGATGGACGAAATCATAACGAAGCAAGGAAGGAGGAAATAGATTATTGGTTTAATGTTTATATATCAAAAGACAAATGGAGTTACCTACCTAACAACTCCATTTGTAACTTTCGGAATCTTTATTTTATCATTTTTGAATCTGCTAATTCTTTATACCAGTGTGCACTCTTTTTAGGATATCTTTCCTGTGTTTCAAAATCTACATAGAATAAACCATATCGTTTTTCATATCCATTAGACCAAGAAAATACATCCATCAGTGACCAGATAAAATATCCTTTGACATTAGCACCGTCTTCAATAGCATCAGCGATTACTTCCAGATGTTTTTTAACATAATCAATTCGCGCATCATCATATACAGTTCCATCTACAAATTCATCTTTATATCCTAATCCATTTTCAGTGATATAGATTTTTTTATAGTTTGGATAATCTTTTTTCACGCGCATAATTTGATCGTATAAACCTTGTGGGTAAATCATCCAATCCCAATCAGTTCTAGGGACATCTATATCAAATTCTCTTTGTCCTACCCCTTTTAATTGATATTTAGATCCACCTTTATTGCCTTTAGAATTATGAGTGATTTCTGATTCGCCGTCAAATCCCCTCATCCAATCACTCATATAGTAGTTAATTCCTAAGAAATCATTTAAGTCTTTAGCAGCATCTAGTTCTTTTAAATCTTCATCTAAAATTTCCAGTTTACCACCATTCACTTTAAGAATGTGATTGACACCTTCCATTGTGTGATCAGAATATTGACCAAGATATGTTGCATCTAGAATAAATTTATTATGAATAATATCTTCTAATTCAGCAGCACGTACATCTTCTGGATTTTCTGGATCATACGGATATTTTGTTGGCAAGGCATGCACGACACCTATCTCACCTTCATAGCCATTATCTTTAAATAATTTAACTGCTCTCGCATGTGCTACCATCATATTGTGATGTGACTGAAATACTTTTTCAAAATCATATTTTATGCCTGGAGGAAACTTACCAACAAGATACTGTCCATCACCAATAGGGCCTATTTCATTAAAAGTAGTCCAATATTTTACTTGAGTAAATGTTTCGAAACAAAACTTAGCATAATCTACAAAGTGTTTCACATTTTCTCTATTTAGGAAATCACCATTTTTATGCAAAACTTCAGGTGTATCAAAGTGATGTAATGTAACAAATGGTTCCACATTTCTCTTTAAACACTCATCGAATAAATTTTGATAAAATTGAATGCCTTTTTCATTAACTTCTCCGTATCCTTGTGGAAAAATTCTTGACCATGCAATTGATATTCGTATACCATTTACTCCAAATTTTTCACTTAATTCTAAATCAATTGGATATTTATTATAAAAATCACTTGCTGGTTCAGCAGTATACCAATAATTCTCTTCCAAATAGGTATCCCAAGCTACTCTCCCTTTTCCATCAGTATTTGTCGCACCTTCTGCTTGATACGCTGCTGTTGCTCCTCCAAAAATAAAATCTTCAGGTAACTTTTTCATAAACAATAGATCTCCTCTCTAAGATTTGAATTGATCTTCAACGAATTCAACTGCACCCTTACCATCACGAGTTAATTTGATATATTCTGCACCTTGTGTCTTCGCTAATTTAATACCTAATCTATCTGTATCGATTTTTATATCTTCATAATTTGATGCTACTTGTGGTGCTAAAATCACTAATTGATATTCTTTCATAATATCCATATGTGCTCCATAACTACCTGCTGCAGCTTTAATCGGTTTATCAAATTCAAGAGCAGCCTTATTTAAAGCATTTGCTAATAAACCACTTGTCCCTCCACCAGCACATAATACAAGTACATTTGTTTGTTCTTTTAATCCACTATCATTACTTAGATTATTTTCCGTATTAATAACATTTGCTTTATTATTTGTATTCTTTTCTAAAATTCCATCGGCTTTTGTTGTATCAAAATTTTCTTTAACTTTATCTCTTAAGTTATTTGAATTATCAACACCAGCTAATTCTTCTTCTAAAATTTGTTTGTCATAAACCTTTAGGAATGGATAGTAAATTAAAACATCCACGACTATTAATGTGATAGCAAGTACAAATGACCACATACCTAAACCTGTTCCCATTATAATCCCTAACGGACCAGGTGTTGTCCAAGGCAAGTTAACACTGAAACTGTTCATTCCTAATACATCTACGAAAAACTTGAATATCCAGACGTTTGCAATTGGTGCAAATACAAACGGTATAAAGAACACAGGGTTCAGTACTAAAGGAGCACCAAATAATATTGGTTCGTTAACACCAAAGAATGTCGGTACTGCTGAAGCTCTACCAATCGCTTTATTACGTTTAGATTTCGTCAGCCACATAAACATAAATGGTACAACTAATGTTGCTCCTGTACCACCCATTGTTACAATAAACATTTGCGTTCCAGATGTTAAAATTTTATCTGCATGCTCGCCTGCTTGTAATAATTGATAGTTTGTTTCAATATTCGCATAAGTTATTGCTGCAATAGCAGGTTCAACAATTGAAGGACCATGAATCCCAATAAACCAGAATAAAGCAAATGCTCCAAAGATAATTGTTATTCCAACGTAACCATCTGCTGCAGTGAACAGTGGTGCAAAGAATTTAACAATTGACTCAGCAACGTTTGTATTTAAGATTGCGCGGCTAAGTAAATCTAATCCATATAGTGTTAAAATAACAAATGAAAATGGAAAAATATCTTTAAATACTTGTGAAATATTTGGTGGTACTTCTGAAGGCATTTTAATTGTTATATTTCTCTTTACACAGAAATTATAAATAATTACTGTCACAAATGCTGCTAAGAAAGCAGTCATTAAACCCTTTGTGCCTAAAAATGCGCTTGAAAATCCTCCAACTTTAACAGCATCTGACGCTAGAAATAAAAATCCACAAATCGCTGCTAACATTGTTGATAAAAAATTAATTTGATTCGTACTATCTAGCTTTCTATTATAAGAATCTGTTAATGACTTAGCTGTCGTACCTGCCACTAATAATGCTATAACACCCATGGTGTAATGATAAGGTTTCATCAATATCATTTCAGCATTTTTACTCCATGTAAATCCAAAAACGTTAGGTACATAAGCAATTAATAAAAATATACTCGAAAATAGTATTACGGGCATAGCTGAAATAAATCCATCACGAATCGCTCTCAAATATATATTACGTGATAGCTTTTCAAATAATGGTTTTGCTTTCTCTATTTGCGCAATTAATTTATCCATTATTTTCAGCTCCCTCTTTTGTAAAGTTCAATCATATGCTTCATCATGTCTTTTAATAATAATGTAGTCATTAGATGATCTTGCCCATGCATCATTGTGACACTATATGCAATATCTTCACCAGATGCTTCTTTAGCTAGTAAGCTTGTTTGAGCATTATGAGCATCAACAATACATTGATTTGCTTCTTCAACTAATTGTTCTGCCTTATCAAATTCTCCATTTTTAGCAGCATTTAAAGCTTCGAGTAACTTTGACCTTGCATCCCCAGCATATGCAACAATTTCAAATCCAAGCATTGTAGTTTCTTCTTTGTTCATATCAATTTCCCTCCAATATTTTTATATTTTTTCTTTGTAAGATGCTGCAGTTGATTTTAATACTTCGTTTAATTGATTAATATTATTATATCCTTCAGATTGTAACCATTTTCTAGCGGCTTCTTCACCTTGTTCAATATAAACTTTAACCGCACCAGACCATGTTGCTCTACCGCATAGTACACCATTAAACTTCGCACCAGATTCAGCTGCAAACTTTAATGTTTCCTGGAATAATTGAGCTGAAACACCTGCGCTTAAATAAATATAAGGTAAGTTAGTTGCTTGTTCTTGCTCTTTAAAGTATTGAGCTGCTTCTTCTTTAGAATATACAACTTCATTCTCAGCAAATCCTTCCACAAAATTCATATTTACTGGAACTTCTACTTTTAGAACATCAACATTAAAGCGATCTTTTGAGAATAATTTCATTGCTTCATTTACTTTTCTTGGTTTAACTTTAGCAAACTCAACACTACTGTTATCAGCTATATTATCATCATATGTTAATATTTCTAAGAAGAATGGAATATCCTCTGCTACACATTCAGAGCCTATTCTTTCAATATAAGCTTGTTTTTGATCATTAATGTATTTATCATCATCTACATCGTAGTAAAGTAGGAATTTAACCGCATCTGCACCTTGTTCTTTAATACGTTTAGCAGACCATTCAACTAAACAATCCGGTAATCTTCCTTTCGTTGTAGCATCATAACCAGTTTTTTCATAGGCTAATAATAATCCTGCATCTTTATGTTTTACTTTAGAAGCAGGTAATCCATACTCAGGATCTAATAAAATTGAAGAGGCATACTCAGTTAGTTCCTTAGCTACTAATGATTTTAAATTTTCTATTTGTTCAACAGTTGGATCTTCTTCCTGAAATGCTGACATCATTCTTTTTAAAGCACCACGTTGGTCAAAAGCTAATGCAGAAATAATTCCATTTTCATCACTAACTTTTTCTAAAAATCTTTTCTTATTTTCAGTATTTATCATGTTTTACACCTCTATAATTTTTATTTGCTTATATAAACCTTCAAATTTATCTATGTTAATACAACCTGTTTGTTGCTCCATTGCATTCAACATACCAAAAGTATTTGCTGTTTTAATAATCTCAATGACAGATTTATCTTTACTATAAGCTGTTGCAAACCCAGCTACAGTTGCATCCCCTGAACCAACAGGATTGACTACTCTAATCTTAGGAATATTTACCTTATAGTATTCATCAGCATGCTTTACTAAAGAACCATTTGCTCCTAACGATACAAATATCCATTGTATTCCATTAAACATTTCATGTTTAAGTGCATTCTTCATTTCTGTTATATCTTCTGAAACTGTATAACCGAGTATCTGTGATAGTTCATCTAAATTAGGCTTTATAGCAAAAGGTTTATTAGATCGTTCTAATAACGTTGTTAATGCTATACCTGACGTGTCAGCGATAACCGGAATTGATTTATGATTACAAATTTTAATTAAATCTGAATAATAATTGACCGGAACCCCAGCAGGCAAACTTCCAGAGAAAACAACTAATTGCACTTCATCCATTAATTCTTCAAAATGTTTAATAAAGCCTTGTAATTCATCTGTTGAAATATATGGACCGCTTTCTAATATTTCAGTTTGATTTCCTTCATGTAGCACTGCTATACAATTTCTAGTTTCTTCTTTTATAGGATAGAAAGAATTTTTAATTTGTGATGCATTTAATTCATCTTCAATAAATGCTCCTAGATACCCACCTTTAAATCCAGTTGCAATGACTGGCGAATTTGCCTGGAACAATACTCTAGTCACATTTAAGCCTTTGCCACCAGCAGTTTTACTAACCGAACTTGTCCTATTAACATTATCAATTTCCAGTTGATTCAGTTTGTAAGAAATATCAACTGAAGGATTAAGAGTAACTGTCAAGATCATTACTTATACTCCTTAGTCATGATATTCACCCTTATCCCACTTCTTCAGGAATTCATCAAAGAAAGCAGGATCTTTTTGCTGATTCTCAGCTGTGTCTAGTTTAGAAATCTTTTCTATCAATACTTTATTTTTATCGTTCGGTTTATATTCTGCATCAAGAAAAGCTTCGATAATGTCACACATCAATAATTCACCAATTATCTTTCCACCAAAACTTATAACATTAGCATTCAGCTCTTCTTTAGCATACAAAGCAGACGTCATATCTCTAACTAATGCTGAACGCACGCCAGGCACTTTATTCGCTGCATTGCTTATTCCAACACCTGTTCCACAAATGCATACTCCTAAATCAGCTTCGCCACTTGAAACTGCTTCACCGACCTTCTTACCATAAATCGGATAATGCGTTCTTGTAAAATCATATGTGCCACAATCAATTACTTCATGTCCTTGAGATTTTAAAAATTTCGAAACTTCCATCTTCGTATCAGTTACTATATGGTCACAACCAATTGCAATTTTCATTTCTAAGTCCTCCCTAAAATTAAGCCATTTTATTTAGCATATCTACGCGAATTTGATGTCTTCCACCGTCGTATTTACCTGTTACAAAAGCATTTACAATATTTATTGCTAATTCATCACCAACAATTTCAGATCCCATAGTAATCATTCGAGCATTATTATGTCCACGAGTCATATAAGCTGATCTTTCATCTGATACTTCTGCTGCAATCATACCTTTAACTTTTGTAGCTACCATAAAACTACCTGCACCATATGCATCAACCATAATACCTAAATTGCTTTCATCCTCTTGCACTTTTGAAACAACAGCTAAAGTAGCATCTACGAAATCTTCATGTGATTCATTTGACGTATCAATAACGTCATAACCTTTTTCTGTTAAAAACTCATGAATCTTGTTCTTTAAAATTTGTCCACTTTTATCAGATCCTAATACAACTTTCATTTCCTTCATCCTTTCGATGGTTTTTTTGTTCGTTTAAACAATATAAGCGTTTACATGTTTGATTATGTTTAAATTATAATACATATCAAACAAATAATCAACATTATTTGTTTGTTTTTGTTTATTTAAAAAACAAAAAAATCAAGTATAACAATTAAGTTAAACTTGATCTTTGTACTCACTATATATCTAAATAATAACCTCAGTAAATATTTCTAATCCTTTAGCCTTACTCACATTTTTATCATCAATTACAATTGCAGTAAGTGACTTAAGATCGCAGAATGAAACAAAGTCTTCTTTACCAAGCTTTGAGGAATCGACTAGAAGATACTTTTCAATCGAGTTTTTAATCGCTAATTGCTGCGTATATGCTTCTTCATGAGAAGAGGTCATTACATCAGAGCCTTTAACACCATTTGCACTAAAGAACATCTTGCTAAATCTCATCTTTTCTAAAGTACTATTAGTCATATCACCTGAAAAAGATTCAGTCAATTCTCTCATCTCACCACCAATTAAATATACTCTAAACTTATCAGATTTTTTCCTGAATAATATATTAAATACAGGTAGACAATTCGTAATAATACTTATTCTCGTATTAGATATCTCTTCAGCTAAGAGCTCTACAGTTGTGCCAGGACCTAAAAAAATAGTATTCCCCTCTTCTATCAGTTCCGCAGCTTTTTTAGCAATTTGTCTCTTCTCTTCCACGCACTGAGTATGCTTTTCATTATGAGACATTTCTGTATATTGAAATGCAGAATTACTCCTCGCACCACCATGTATTTTTGTTAATATACCCTTCTCTTCAAGTTCTGCTAAATCTCGCCTTACAGTCATATCTGAAACTTTCAAAGAATCTACAATCTCTTTTATTCGAATTGTTCCTTTTTTATTAACTAAATTTGCAATCTCATCTAATCGTTCGTATTTATTCATAAAAAGCCCTTTCTGTTTACTTTATGTTTATATTTTAAACAAAACAAACAAATTAAACAATAGTTGTTGTTTTTATGATAACAAAAATGAGTATTCTCTACTTTTAGAAAATACTCATTCGTAAAATTATTATTCTATTTCTTCTTGAAATCTATCGTGGCAATCAATTGCGATAAATAACTTATGGTTTATTAAATTAATGACAGTATCTGTTCTTGGTAAATATTTCTTCTCTTTAGAAATAATAAAATCATACACATGATTATCGATAGGCTGAGTAAAAAAAACATATTTCGGTGATTCTTTTATTCTTTCTGAAGATTCAGAAATACCTTCAGCAATCACAGAGTACTTGTTCCCCTTTTCATTGATATAAAACGGTGCTGCATGTAATATTTCATTCTTTTCATTATCTACAGCCATTTTAAACATAATAACGCCAGGAATCTGGTGCTGCTTTTTAAATTTATCTGTCACATTGTAATATGTATCATATTGATTTACCATCGCTTCTTCTGCATATGCGTTTGCAAACGCATCAACCGCTTCATCAATCGAATTGAAATATTTCCCTTTCATCGATTCTGGAGTAGAACCAAAGTAACCCCAGACATCAGGTTTATCAGGTTTATTGAACTCCCAAAATACAATTAAACCAACTATAGTTAATACAATGATCACACTTGAAATCCATCTCGCTTTAGTTCCCATAAAATACCTCCTCTGTTTGTATTTATTATACTATTATTAAAGGTATTCAGAACCTTAAAGTTACCTTAATTATTCTTAGAGAAAGATAAAAATTTTATCAATTAATTTCAAAATGATAGAATATATTTAAAAGTACACTAAGGAGACAATCATGAAAAAATATATCAAAGTCGTCGGTGCTGTTATTCAAAAAGACGATAAAATCTTATGTGCACAAAGAAATGAACACACTTCTCTTCCACTCTTATGGGAATTCCCAGGTGGGAAAATTGAAGAAAATGAATTACCTGAAGATGCACTAAAAAGAGAATTAATTGAAGAGATGCAATGTGAAATCAATGTTGGTGAAAAAGTAGTAACAACAGTTCATGAATATGATTTTGCTACAATTGAATTAACAACATTTTATGCTGAAATGGTTAATGATCACATTATTCTTGAAGAACACGCTGATATGAAATGGCTATTTCCAAATGAATTAAATACAATTGAATGGGCTCCTGCTGACATTGAAGCAGTAGAAAAAATAATGAAGGACGCTTAATTGCGACCTTCATTATTTATAGTAAACTCATTTAATAACTTCATAGATATTTCATTCTTTAATTTCCATTCAAATGAAATAGGGCTATTTCCGGTTGCACTAATGAATTCTAACTCTCCAACATAATAAAATGGCATAGAAATACCTTCTTCTTTTTTTTCTCTTCTCACAAATAAATGGATAGTTTTTTCATTTTTTTTATGATTTATTAAATTTTGACCTGTGTTTGAATTTTGACTTGTTTGATTTTGTGATTGCCAATGAAAAACAGTTTTATCAATAAAGTAATCTTGATAATTTAATTTATTCTCTTTCGCTTCATCATCCTTAAATAAATTAACAAATAAAAAATAATTTCCTTTATACTGTAGTACACCTTCTCGTAGAGAATCAATTGCCTTATCATATCCAATCAAAGCCAATACATCAGAACGCTTATACTGCTTGTATAAATATAGATCTATTTCTCTATTTATTTCCTCTGGAAGAAAATCTTTTTTATAAGTATAGAATCCATATTGCAAATATTCATACAATAAATTTTTAATATCTTTTTCAATACTATAATTATTTTCTAGCTTTATTTCTTCACCATCCACTATTAAAAATGGTTTACTTTCAAATGATAGTTTACTTAATCTATCAATAGCATATTTAATCTTACTTTCAGATGATTCATTTAATTCAATAGATAACATTTCCATAAATAATTTTTTAATATTTTCAATAGAAGTAGAACTATTTCTTAATACTTCTACTAATATCACATAATCAAAAATACGTCTTAAAGGTAAAATCTTTGTTATTTCATTAAATATATATTTATAAAACTTATTTTCATTTATTTTTTTATCTATTTTTGATTCAGCATTTATTGCTTTATTTATTTGAGATAGATTTTTATAAGTTTTATTGAAAATCATAAATATATCTGGCGCATTTTCATAATTATAAAAATCTAAAATAGATAAAGTATGTTGATTGTCTTTTTTTATAATCTTTATTTCTTCTAAAAAAGATCTAACTACTCTTTTCGTATTTTCGGCACTATAAAATTTTGTATGATCAATTGTATTTAATATGTCCTCTTTTGATTTATAGTCCAACTCAATGTGAATTTGATCTGATAAATTATTGAAATTATTTTCGATAATTGATTTTAATTTTCCTTTACCCATAAATATTGGATCTCCTGATAATGCTATCGGCACTAAATAATTCTTTCTATCATTCGTTACAAAATCTAAAACTGTTAAATATTCTTTGTCATCATGTATTCGTAATCCACGTCCGAGTTGTTGAGTAAATATAATAGCTGACTCTGTTGGTCTTAAAAATAGTATTAGATTTATCTGAGGAATGTCGACACCTTCATTAAATAAATCTACAGTAAATATAATTTCTAAATCTTTGTCGTCATCTTGGAGATCTTTAATGGCATCTTGCCTCTCTTCATCACTATTACTCCCTGTAAGAACTATCGAATGATAACCTCGTTTCTTAAATTCTTCATTCATATAATATGCATGTTTGATATTTTGGCAAAATCCTATCGCTTTCATCGGGCCGCTTAAAGTATATTGGTTTATCTTTTTGATTATAAATTCTACTCGTTTATTTGTGCTTAATCTTTTTGTTATTTCATCAACATCAATACCATCTCTATCAGCTAAATCAACTGTTTCATCACTTATCCCGTAATATTGAAATGGTACAAGCAATTCACTTTCTAATGCATGTTTTAATCGAACATCACTTATAACGTTGTATTCTGCTAATTCATATACATCTCCATTGTCTGTTCTTTCCGGTGTAGCTGTTAATCCTAATAGGAAACGAGGTTTGAAGTAATTAATTACTTTCATATAGTTAGTAGCGGTTGCATGATGAAATTCATCAATGATTATGATATCAAAATCATCTTTTTGCATTAAATCAATATCTTTAACGAGTGTTTGAATTGATGCAAAAGTAAATTTTTTAATCACTCTTTGATCTGCTTTATATTTTACAAATTCACTTTCTTTTTCCTTATTGAATATTTTTTTAAATGTTTTAATTCCACTTTCTAATAATTCATTTCTATGAGCAATAAATAGTACATTGCTTGGGTCTAATTTTTCAGCAGCCATTGCAGATAAGAATGTCTTTCCTGTTCCCGTTGCTGCAATTGCTATGCCGCGTTTATGACCTTTTTCAATAGATAATAATAAATTCTTAATTGCTTCTTTTTGCATAGAATTCGGTTTGAATACATCGTCGTCCGTTTTATTTATATTGAATGACTGACTTATTGGTCGTAATACTTTATTAATCTCAATAAAGTTCTCATACTTAGAAATAAGTGACTCATTCAATTCAACAACTTTTTCTGACCCCCATAACATGTCATATCTCGCTTGAGTTTTTACATATACAGAGTCACTCGCTTTTTCATAAGTTCTAATATTCCATTCTTCCCCTGTTTTTAGTGCAGCTTTAGTAATATTTGAAGATCCTATTATAACGGAGCTCATACTATTCGTTCTATGAAAAAGATAAGCTTTAGTATGGAAGCTATCATCTAATTTTGAACTCTGATAAACTTTCACATCAATATTTTCATATTCCATCAATTTTCTTAATGCTTCTGGTTGAGTGACATTCATATACGTTGAAGTTATGATTCGACCTTTTACATCTAAATCTCTTAATATATTTAAGGTGTTTACTAACATGTTTAAACCAGAACCCCTAATAAAACTCACGATAATATCAAAACTGTCGCAAGTTAATAACTCGTTCTTTAATTGATCGATCATATAGTTGTAAGTAGTATGGTCATTTGTAATTAACTTTGTTTCTAATAATGAAAAGTCTTTTTGAATTTCGTATTTATATTTCTCTAATCTCTTATTACCTATTAATGAAACTTGGAATGGAAATTTTTCGTATTTACTATTTGATTTATTTGAAATATAGCTTGGGAAGTTATTGTAATTAATTTCTATTTCTTTAGCAAGATCATCATACATTTCAAGTTCATGTTTATTTAAAAAATATTTGATTGAAGCTTCTTTTGAAAGATTATTTTTATGTATAAGTACTTCTTCAGATAAAGTTTTATAATTATCTAAGCTTTCATATATGTATGTATTTTTATTTTTATTTGAATAAGTCATTGTATCCTCCTTAACAACAGTATTTTATTTGATGT
>CAACWL010000583.1_pt1 | contig 13104 bp, 10 predicted proteins | sample 2275641 | NCBI WGS metagenome assembly CAACWL01 (sample SAMEA5312462, study PRJEB27640) | indoor metagenome | biome: indoor environment; feature: uncontrolled; material: polymer tiles stone | place: Germany | collected 2014-07-07 | reverse complement strand
TATATTTAGGTATGCCAACTGGTATTGTTTTAGAAACGGAAGCTGGTACCATTTATCACACAGGAGATACTGGGTTATTTAGTGACATGAAGTTAATCGCTGATAGACATCCAGTAGATTTATGCTTTATTCCGATTGGAGATAATTTCACAATGGGAATTGACGATGCTAGTTATGCAATTAATGAGTTTATCAAACCTAAAAAAGTCGTTCCGATACACTATGATACTTTCGATTATATTAAACAAGATCCAAAAGATTTTGAAAAAGCTGTAACCGAAGCGGAAGTAAGTATTTTAAAACCTGGTGAATACGTTGAATTATAATATAGATATCCAAAATGGCTGCTTATAAAAGCAGTCATTTTTCTTTTGTAAACATATCATTTAAGTGCTTAAGAATGTATAATAGTAAGTAATTCATTAAAATTTGATAGAGGGTATAAACATGACGAAACATGAACAAATTATTAAGTACATTGAGTCGTTATCTGTTGGACATAAAATCTCTGTCAGGCAGATTGCAAAAGATTTAAATGTATCAGAAGGAACAGCTTATCGTGCAATAAAAGAAGCGGATAACCAAGGACTTGTTGCTTCAATCGATAGAGTAGGTACCGTTAGGATTGAACGCAAGACTCGAGAGCAAATTGAAAATTTAACGTTTAACGAAATCGTTAAAATAGTAGATGGACAAGTATTAGGTGGAAAGCAAGGTTTATATAAAACGCTATCTAAATTCGCTATAGGTGCGATGGAGCTCAATGATGTTGTAAAATATTTAACGAAGAACACTTTGCTTATAGTTGGTAACAGAGCTGATGTGCAAATGGAAGCTTTAAAAAGAGGTTCTGCTGTACTTATCACTGGAGGATTTGAAGCAAACGAGGAAATCATTGAATATGCTGATGAATATGAACTGCCCATTATTTCATCAAATTACGATACCTTTATAGTGGCAAATTTAATTAACCGAGCTATATATGACCAAATGATTAAAAAAGAAATACTCATGGTTGAAGATATTATGATACCGATAACATCCACATCTTATCTTGATGACACACAAAAAGTTAGAGATTGGAATGAATTATCACAGCTTACTTCACATACTCGTTTTCCTATAGTTGATAATGAAACGAAAGTTGTTGGTATTTTAACGAGTAAAGATATTGTAAATGAAGAGCCAGATAAAAGTGTTAAAACATTAATGACTAAAACACCAATAGTTGCACATTTGAATACAACTATTGCGACATGTGCACATTTAATGATTTGGGAAGGTATTGAATTATTACCGGTTGTTTCAAATTCTAAAGAATTAATTGGTATCATTTCAAGAGAAGATGTATTAAAAACGATGCAGTTAATGAGTAGACAGCCACAAATCGGTGAAACGATTCATGATCAAATTGCAAAACAAATAACGATGAATAATGGTAACGTTGTTGTAAACATTTCTCCTCAACTGACAAATCAGTTTGGGATGATGACGAAATCAGTATACCTCGCAGTTATTGAAGAAGCTTTACGTTATGAAATAAGGAAAATGAAAAAATCAGAATTTATGATTGAACATATAGATATATATTATTTAAAAACCGTACAAATTGATGATGATGTAGAAGTTAAGGTTACGACATTAGATATAGGTCGGTTGTTCGCGAAATTTGAAGTAACGATGGTGAGTGGAAGTGCGACTGTAGCTAAAGCGTTGCTCATGTGTCAAATTCTCGAAAAATAAAAAAGCGTTATAATAACGCTTTTAAATGTATTATTTATGCTTTTGTTGTTCGAACACTTCCCATGCTTTATTTTCGATGGGTAAGTTACCTTTAAAGTATTTGCTCGCTTTATAACCATAAATCATATTCAAAATACCAAAGAATAATAATACTAAAACAATAATATACGTTACTAAAGTTGGAAATAACAATACTTGGTCAACTGCAAATGCAATCATAAATATACCAAAATAAAACCTTGAGCGAGCTTTATGATAAGCTTTTCTAACGTCGCGCTTAGTTCTAAGTGAACGAGCAAGATTTAAAATAGCAAATATTAAAGCTAGTATCATGACTGTTACTGCTAAAGCAACGAATGTAGACATAATTTCAGGTGACATTTTCGATTCCTCCTACCAAGTCGAATTATATCAATTAATAAAATATAAGTAAATATATAGAAAGAAGGATAACAATGGAAGAAATATTAAATAAAATTAAGCAATACGAAACAATTATTATACATAGACATGTGAGGCCAGATCCTGATGCTTACGGTTCACAATTAGGATTGAAATATATTTTACAAGATACTTTCCCTGAGAAAAAAATATACGCAGTCGGGCAATCGGAACCTACGTTGGAGTTTATAGGTGAGTTAGATGATATATCTGATGATACTTATCATGACGCATTAGTTATCGTATGTGACACGGCTAACGCTCCTAGAATTGACGATGAGCGTTATAGTACAGGTAAAGCATTAATTAAAATTGATCATCATCCACCAGTTGATTCATATGCGGACATTAATTTCGTGAATACAAGTGCATCATCTACAAGTGAAATGATATTTGATTTAAATACAGCGTGGAATTTGAATGATTCAAACGTAAGTGAACGTGCAAGTAGAGTATTATATTTAGGTATCGTCGGTGACACTGGAAGATTCTTATTCGACAATACGACGACACATACGATGGAAGTAGCCGCTCAATTAATGACTAAAGAATTTGAACGCAATAAACTACTCAATCAATTAAGCGAACATGATCCTGAGTTATTACATTTTCAAGGTTATATACTTCAAAACTTCAAATACGATGGCGAAGGTTTTTGTTCTATTAAAATTACGAAAGACATTCTTGAACAATTTGATTTAAAACCTAACGAAGCATCATTATTTGTTAATACTGTTTCCGACATTAAAGGACTTAAAGCTTGGGTATTTGCAGTAGATGAAGGTAAAGAAATTAGATGTAGAATCCGTTCTAAAGGTATTCAAATTAATCATATAGCTGCTAAGTATAACGGTGGAGGACACCCTAATGCTTCTGGCGCATCAGTGTATAGCTGGGAAGAATTTGAAGCATTAGCAGCTGACATTAAATCTGAAATATAGGAGGTATAGCGCATGGTAAGTCATTTAAATATTCATTCGTCTTATGATTTGTTAAATTCAAGCATTAGAATTTCGGATGTCGTAAAAAAAGCTAAAAATGAAAATTATCAAGCGCTTGCTTTAACAGATTTAAATGTCATGCACGGCGCATTACAATTTTATGATGAATGTATCAAAGAAAATATAAAACCGATTTTTGGTTTAACGATATATTTAGATGACCAACTTAATCAAGTTGAATGTGTTGTATTAGCCAAAAATAATATTGGTTATCATAACCTCATAAAGCTGTCTTCAGCCTTATCTATAAAAGAGCGTTTCTCAACACCTGTTGAATGGTTAAATACTTATTCAGAAGGATTAATCATTATTGCAAAACATCTTGGCCCAGATAATGCTTATTTATTCAACGCCATTAGTATAGAAGATGAAGATAAATATCTTTCTCATGATTCTACAGTTGATTCAATGCATAAAAACGTCTATATAAAATCTACGCTATATTTAAATCAAAATGATGGAGGTAGTTTGATTGGGTTAAAAGCTATTAAAAATAATGAAAAGTTAACAATGAGTGACTTTAATAAAAATTTGAACCACCATTTTTTAACGAACGATGAGATAGCCGCACTCGATGTTGCAGACGATTACATACAAAACAGTGATGAAATAGCGCAAAAGTGTCATGTTGAAATTACATATCACCAAGATTTATTACCAAAGTTTAAAACACCAGAGAATAAGACGAGTAATGACTATCTATGGGAGTTGCTCTTAATTAACAAAGAAAAATATCCCCAGTTTAATGAAGTATATGAAAAAAGATTAAAATATGAATATGACATCATTATTTCAATGGGGTATGCAGATTACTTTTTAATTGTTAGTGATTTAATTCAATATGCGAAAGAACAAGGTGTACTTGTTGGTCCTGGACGTGGATCATCGGGTGGTTCTCTTGTGAGTTATATTTTAAATATAACAACTATTGATCCTATAGAATTTGATTTGTTATTTGAACGATTTTTAAATCCTGAACGTGTAACAATGCCTGATATTGATATTGATTTTCAAGATACAAAAAGAGATAAAGTCATTCAATATGTTCAAGAAAAGTATGGAGATAATCGTGTAGCAGGGATTGTTACATATGGTCACTTACAAGCAAGAGCGGTTGCTAGAGATGTTGGAAGAATACTCCAATTTGATGATGCAACGTTAAATTATATTTCAAAATTGATACCTCATAAACTCGGCATTACTTTAGATGAAGCATATGAGAATGAGGAATTTCAACAATTTGTTAGTCAAAATCATTTACATGAAAAGTGGTTTGAACTTAGCAAACAACTTGAGGGATTACCTCGACATACTTCTACACATGCCGCGGGTATTATTATAAATGATCAATCATTACATCAGTTTGTACCTACTATGATGGGTGATACAGGTGTGTTAACACAATGGACAATGACAGAGACTGAAAAAATTGGTTTGTTGAAAATAGACTTCCTTGGATTGAGAAATTTATCCATCATCCAGCAAGTTGTTAATCAAGTTAAATATCAAGAAAAGCAAAGCGTTGATATTGAAAAAATACCTTTTGATGATCCTAAAGTATTTCAACTTTTATCAAAAGGGGAAACGACAGGTATATTCCAACTTGAGTCTCAAGGTGTGCGAAGTGTATTAAAAAGATTAAAGCCTGATCATTTTTTAGATATCGTCGCTGTAACTTCTTTATATAGACCTGGTCCAATGGAAGAAATTCCGACATATATTAAGAGACGTAGACAAAATGAAAAAATCGAATATTTACATCCTGATTTAGAAAGTATTTTGAAATCAACTTATGGTGTTATTATTTATCAAGAACAAATTATGCAGATTGCGAGTAAGTTCGCAGGTTTTTCATATGGTGAAGCGGATATTTTAAGAAGAGCGATGAGTAAGAAAAATAGAGCGGCATTAGAAAATGAAAGAAAGCATTTCGTTAATGGAAGTATAAAACGAGGTTATGAGGAATCCACAGCAATTAAAATATTTGATTTAATACTTAAATTTGCTGACTATGGTTATCCGAAAGCGCATGCTGTTGCATACAGTAAAATAGCTTACATTATGACATTTTTAAAAGTCCATTATCCGACATATTTTTACGCTGCTATCTTGTCGAATGTAGTAGGTAACGAAGTGAAAACAGAACAGATGGTTACTGAATTAAAAAGAATTGGTGTTAAAATTTATCCACCATCAATTAATCATAGTGAATGGTTCTATAAAGCTACTTCAGACGGTATTTACACATCACTTGGTGCTATAAAAAGCGTCGGTTATCAAAGTGTTAAAAGTATCGTTGATGAAAGAAAGACAAATGGTCAGTATAAAGATATGTATGATATCGTCCATAGGCTACCTAGTAAAGTGAAAAGCAAAAAGATGATACAAGCACTGATTTATGCTGGTTCATTAGATGATTTTGGCCAAACTAGAGCTACAATGCTTCAGTCGATTGACGATATATATGAAAGCAGTGAATCAGTTGGAGATGCCAATAATTTACTTGCTGAATTAGGATTGAATGTAAAAAAAGAATTCAAAGAAGTTGAAGAAATGCCTGATCTCATGAAAAGTGAATATGAGAAAGAGTATTTAGGATTTTATGCAACAGAGCATCCGATACTTTCTTTATTTAAGCAACACCAATACTTATCCATTTATCCAATTGGCATACAAAATGATAAAGTACCTATGTTGGTCATGATATCTTCATTACGAAAAATCAGAACTAAAAAGGGTCAAAATATGGCTTTTGTCAATTTAATAGATGGTGTCAATGAAGTGGAAGGTGTCATATTCCCTGATGCGTATAAACTGATTGAATCAACTGAAATTACAAATGTGCCGATTATTATTAGAGGTAAGTTTGAGAAAAGAAATGGCAAAACTCAAATTATCATAAATGGTATTGAAACTTTAGACGCATTTAAGCAACAAAAATTAGAAACGACAAAAGAAGTTGTCGTTCGAAATATTACCACGCTTGATGAATGGGTAACACGTTCAGAGGCGAGTGATATTAAAGTCACATACTTTAATGATGATAATTATACTTCAAAATCACTTGGATATTTAAATTTAAACAAGGGTAATTTTGAAGAATTTATTAATATAGTAGGATATGAAAATGTGCGTCTTTTATAGTCTTTATTAATTAAATAATGTATGATATAGTATTCTTCATGGTGGTCTGACCACTGCGAAGAATTTTTTAATTTAAATAATAAAATTTCATGTATAATAATAGGATAGATACATATTATGAAGGGATGATTATTTTGTCATTAAGAGACGATGCTTTATATATGCATAAAGAAAAACAAGGTAAATTAGGCGTTTACGCAAAAGTTAAAGTTACAAACAAAGAAGAATTAAGTCTTGCTTATTCACCAGGTGTAGCTGAACCTTGTAAAGATATCCATGAAGATGTACGTAAAGTATATGATTACACGATGAAATCTAACGCTGTTGCAGTAATAACTGATGGAACAGCCGTATTAGGGCTTGGTGATATTGGTCCTGAAGCGAGCATTCCAGTAATGGAAGGTAAAGCTGTATTATTTAAAAGCTTTGCTGGCGTAGATGGTATACCAATTGCGTTAAACACAACGGATGTAGATGAAATTGTGAATACTGTTAAACTTTTAGAGCCAAACTATGGTGGCGTTAACTTAGAGGATATTTCAGCTCCAAGATGTTTTGAAATTGAAGAAAGACTTAAAAAAGAAACTAAAATACCTGTATTTCATGATGATCAGCACGGTACAGCCATTGTAACAGTTGCTGGATTAATAAATGCACTCAAAATTACTGACAGAAAATTATCCGATATAAAAGTTGTTTTAAATGGTGCTGGTGCTGCCGGTATCGCGATTATAAAATTATTATATAGTTATGGCGTAAGAAATATGATTATGTGTGATTCCAGAGGTGCAATTTATGAGGATCGACCATATGGAATGAATCCAACAAAAGATTTCGTAGCTAAATGGACAAACAAAGATAACGTCGAAGGAAAATTAGAAGATGTGATTAAAGATGCTGATGTTTTTGTAGGCGTATCAGTTGAAGGTGCCCTCACTAAAGATTTAGTTGAGACTATGGCAGAAGACCCAATTATATTTGCTATGGCTAATCCAGTTCCTGAAATTATGCCTAATATTGCAAAAGAAGCTGGTGCAAAAGTAATTGGTACTGGACGTTCAGATTTTCCAAATCAAATTAACAACGTATTAGCATTCCCTGGCATTTTTAGAGGTGCTTTAGATATTAGAGCAACTCATATTAACGAAGAAATGAAGCGTGCTGCAGTTGAGGCGATCGCTAATTTAATTTCAGAAGACGAATTGAGTTCTGATTATGTTATTCCTGGACCATTTGATCCGAGAGTTGCACCATATGTCGCTAGAGCTGTTGCTAAAGCTGGTATGGAATCAGGTGTAGCACGTATCGAAGTCGATTTAGATGAAATTGAACGTAAAACTTATGAATTAGCAGATTTATCATAATTTCGGAAGGAGACTCCACATTGGATAAAGAAAAGCAAAAAGGATTAATCAAGATTGTTGAACAAATTCAATCAATTATTGTTGAAGAAAATATTCAAGTGGGCGAAAAGTTACCTTCTGAAAGATTTTTAAGTGAGGCACTTAATGTAGGACGTTCAAGTATTAGAGAAGCACTTAGAGCTTTAGAACTTTTAGGTGTGATACACACAAGAAGAGGTGAAGGTACATTTTTAAGTGATATGTACCAACACCAACTTTTTGATTTAATCGGAAGATTTTTGATTCATAACGAATCGCAATTAGATGAAATAAATGAGCTTAAATGGATGATAGAAAGCTTTTGTGAAGAACATAGTACTACTGAAGCGAAGTCAAAAGAAGAACTTGTTTCTTCTAATAATAATCAAATTATGTATATGATTTGGAAACTACTCTCTCAATATAGTGATAGATTTGAAAGAGACAATTGTAAATAAGATCAGGGGGATAGTGACATGTTTAAAGACTTGTTCAATCGAAACCAAAAAAAGAAGAAATATGTAACTGTTCAAAACAGTAAAGATAATGACGTGCCTGAAGGTATTATGACTAAATGTCCCAAATGTAAAAAAATTATGTACACGAAAGAACTCGTACAAAATTTAAATGTTTGTTTTAATTGTGATCATCATATTTCTTTAACCGCTCATGACAGAATTAAAGCTGTAAGTGATGAAGATGCATTTAAAGAATTTGATGTAGGTATGACTGCTTCCAATCCATTAGAATTTCCTGGATATGAAGACAAGCTTGAAAAAGATAGACAAAAAACAGGTCTAAATGACGCCGTTGTAACAGGTGTTACTAAAATAGAAGGTATCCCTTATGGTATTTGTGTTATGGATTCTAGATTTAGAATGGGTAGTATGGGTGCAGTAGTAGGGGAGAAGATTTGTAGAATTGTAGATTATTGTACAGAACATAACTTGCCTTTTGTATTATTCACAGCCAGTGGTGGCGCTAGAATGCAAGAAGGTATTATTTCGCTTATGCAAATGGCTAAGACAAGCGTTTCAATTAAACGACATAGCGATAAAGGATTGCTCTTTATTTCTTATATGACACACCCAACAACAGGTGGCGTTTCAGCAAGTTTCGCATCAGTTGGAGATTTGAATTTTGCAGAACCAAAAGCATTGATAGGATTCGCTGGTAGAAGAATTATTGAACAAACGATAAGTGAGAAACTACCTGATGATTTTCAAACTGCAGAGTTTCTGTTAGAACATGGACAGCTAGATAAAGTTGTACATCGTAAAGATATGTATAAAACTTTAAGTACTGTTCTTAAGATGCATTATAACGAGGTGAGTAACAATGCTTGAATTTGAAAAACCTTTAGAAGAAATTAAAGAAAAAATAGTTTCACTAAAAGCTTATCAAGAAAAACATAGTGTCAATTTAGCAGATGAAATTGAAATATTAGAAGCGACTTTAACTAAAGAAACAGAACAAATCTATAAAAATTTAAAGCCTTGGGATAGAGTACAAGTTGCTAGGTTACAAGAACGACCAACAACTTTGGATTACATTCCATACATATTTGATGAGTTCATAGAACTACATGGTGACAGAACATTTAGAGATGATCCTGCTTTAATAGGTGGATTGGCTTATTTTAATGGCTTACCAGTAACCGTTATTGGTCACCAAAGAGGTAAAGATACGAAAGATAATATTTACCGAAACTTTGGCATGGCTCATCCAGAAGGTTATCGTAAAGCTTTACGCCTTATGAAACAAGCAGAAAAATTCAACCGTCCTATCATCACATTTATTGATACTAAAGGTGCTTATCCAGGTAAAGCTGCTGAAGAACGAGGTCAAAGTGAGTCAATTGCTAAAAATTTAGTTGAAATGGCTTCTTTATCAGTTCCAGTTATATCAATCGTGATAGGCGAAGGTGGAAGCGGTGGAGCACTTGGTTTAGGTGTAACAAATCGTTTACTAATGTTGGAAAATAGTACGTATTCCGTAATCTCTCCAGAAGGTGCAGCAGCATTGTTATGGAAAGATTCTGGTTTAGCTCAAATGGCAGCAGAGACGATGAAAATTACAGCTCCTGATTTATTCAAATTAGGTGTAGTTGATGAAGTTGTAGAAGAGCCATTTGGTGGTGCACATAAACATTTAGAAAATCAAGCTACGCTTATTAAAACGTCACTTGAAAATCATCTATCTGAACTGAAAGCTTTAACTGGTGAAAGTTTAGTTGAAGACCGCTTTAATAAGTATCGTAATATAGGAAGTTATGTTGATTAATAATATATTAGAAAAAGAAAAGTCTTTTTTATTAAGACTTTTCTTTTTCTTTGTTATATGTATATATGCATAATAGAAATAAATATTAAGCGTTTGCAATTTTTGAAAAGTTACAAAAGTTGAAATCTTTGTACAAGAAGACGTTTACATATTTAAATAACAGTAGTTTTAATGGAATCAAGCAATTATTTGTGTTATTTTTAAATTAACAAACATATAACAAGAGAGGTCTGTATATTTATGAAAAAAATTGCAGTATTGACGAGTGGTGGAGATTCACCAGGGATGAACGCAGCAATTCGTGCGGTTGTTCGTAAAGCTATTTATCATGACATTGAAGTTTATGGTGTTTACCAAGGCTACTTAGGCTTAATAAATGATAATATTGAAAAGCTTGAATTAGGTTCAGTAGGTGACATGATTCAAAGAGGTGGAACATTCCTTTATTCTGCAAGATGTCCAGAATTTAAAGAGAAAGAAGTTCGTGCTAAAGCTATCGAGAACCTTGAAAAAAGAGGTATTGAAGGTTTAGTTGTTATTGGCGGCGATGGGAGTTACCGAGGCGCACAAAGATTAAGTGAAGAAGCTAAAAATCTTCAAACTATCGGTGTTCCAGGTACAATCGACAATGATATAAATGGTACAGACTTTACAATCGGATTTGACACGGCTCTTAATACAATTATTGAGTCTGTTGATAAAATTAGGGATACAGCATCAAGTCATGAACGTACTTTTATTATCGAAGTTATGGGAAGAGATGCAGGAGATTTAGCATTGTGGTCAGGACTTGCTGCTGGAGCTGAAACAATTTTAATTCCAGAAGTTAAAGCTGATATTGAAGAAATTGCTGAAAAAATCCAACAAGGTATGGATCGAGGCAAAAAACACTCTATTATTGTATGTGCTGAAGGTGTTATGAGTGGCAATCAATGTGGTGAAGAGTTGAAAAAATTCATCAACATTGATACGCGCGTTTCATGTCTAGGACATATTCAAAGAGGTGGAACACCTTCTGGTATGGATAGAGTGTTAGCTTCAAGGTTAGGTGGATATGCAGTGGAACTGCTTATGCAAGGAGATAGTGCAAAAGCAGTTGGTATCCAGCAAAACAAGCTAACTTGCACACATTTTGATGAAATATTCCAAGCTGAACATAGTATTGATAACAAAATGTATGAATTAGCGCATCAATTATCTATTTAAATAAAGAAAATTTACGGAGGTCATTTTAAAATGAGAAAGACAAAAATTGTATGTACGATAGGTCCAGCATCAGAATCAGAAGAAATGTTAGAAAAATTAATGCTTGCAGGTATGAACGTTGCGAGATTAAACTTCTCACACGGTAGTCATGAAGAACATAAAGGTCGTATCGATACAATTAGAAAAGTAAGTGCAAGATTAAATAAAAACATTGGTATTTTATTAGATACTAAAGGCCCAGAAATCAGAACTAATAATATGAAAAATGGTTTAATTGAGCTTACTAAAGGTAGTGAAGTTACAGTTAAAACAACTGAAATAGAAGGTACACCTGAAGCATTTTCTGTTACTTACGAGAAATTAGCTGAAGACGTTGAAGTTGGTTCAACAATTCTTCTTGATGACGGTTTAATTGAACTAACTGTAAAATCTGTTGACGTTAATACAGGCGACGTAGTTTGTCATGTAGAGAATACAGGAGAATTAAAAAATAAAAAAGGCGTTAACTTACCAGGTGTTAAAGTAAATCTACCAGGTATTACTGATAAAGATGCTAGTGATATTCGTTTTGGTATCGACCAAAATGTTGATTTTATTGCGGCAAGTTTCGTTAGACGTTCATCTGATGTTTTAGATATTCGTTCAATTTTAGAAGAAAAAGAAAATAACACAATTAAAATTATTCCTAAAATCGAAAATGAAGAAGGTATCGATAACATTGATGAGATCCTTCAAGTTTCAGATGGTTTAATGGTAGCTCGTGGTGATATGGGTGTTGAAATTTTACCAGAAGCAGTTCCTATGGTTCAAAAACAATTAATCCAAAAATGTAATAAATTAGGTAAACCTGTTATTACAGCTACTCAAATGTTAGATTCAATGCAAAGAAATCCTCGTTGTACAAGAGCTGAAGCGAGTGACGTTGCAAACGCAATTTATGATGGTTCAGATGCAGTTATGTTATCTGGTGAAACAGCAGCTGGATTATATCCAGAAGAAGCGGTACGTACTATGCAAAATATCGCAGTTGCAGCTGAAGAAGCGCAAGATTACAAAAAATTATTATCAGATCGTTCTAAAATGATCGATACGAATTTAGTTAATGCTATTGGTGTATCAGTTGCACATACGGCTTTAAACTTAAATGTAGAGTCAATCGTTGCTGCAACTGAAAGTGGTGCTACTGCACAAACAATCTCTAAATATAGACCACAATCACATATTATTGCAGTTACACCAAACGAAACAACTGCTCGTCATATGACATTAGTATGGGGCGTATTACCAGTAGTTAAAAAAGGTAAACAAACGACTGATGAATTATTAAATAATGCAGTTTCAACAGCAGTTAATACTGGATTAGTTGATAATGGTGACTTAATCATCATTACAGCAGGTGTACCAACTGGTGAATCAGGTACAACTAACTTAATGAAAATACATTTAGTTGGTGATGAATTAGCTAAAGGTCAAGGAATTGGTCATAATTCAACAGTAGGTAAAGCTGTCGTTGTTAATTCAGCAGAAGACTTAAAAGGTAAAGATTTAAGTGAATCAATCGTCGTGACACAATCAACTGATGCAGAAATGGTTCCTTATTTAGAAAATGCTAAAGGAATTGTAACTGAAGAAGGTGGATTAACTTCTCACGCAGCTGTAGTTGGACTTAACTTAGGTGTTGCAACGATCGTTGGCGTAGAAGAAGCTCGTCAAAAAATAGTAGATGGCACATTAATCACATTAGATCCAAAACAACATAAAATTTATGAAGGATACGCTAACGTATTATAATTTCATATCAAAAATAAAAGCGTCTAGGATATTAACATCTTAGATTAATATAAAAGAGCGTAAATTCTTGGTTTTCAAGAATTTACGCTCTTTTTACTATAATGATACAAGAA
>CAACWL010000267.1_pt1 | contig 13136 bp, 13 predicted proteins | sample 2275641 | NCBI WGS metagenome assembly CAACWL01 (sample SAMEA5312462, study PRJEB27640) | indoor metagenome | biome: indoor environment; feature: uncontrolled; material: polymer tiles stone | place: Germany | collected 2014-07-07 | reverse complement strand
GCAAAAGAGGCAATGGGCGATAAAGAATTAAGAGCAATTGCACATGAATTAACTAAAACCGTTAAGGATAACATGAGTGTGGATTGGTCTAAGCGTGATAGTGCTAAAGCTAAAATGAGAGTACAAGTTCGTAGATTATTAAAGAAATATGGCTATCCACCAGATCTTCAGAAAATAGCAGTAGAACAAGTAGTAGAACAAGCGGAATTAATGGCAAGTCAGCAATAAAAAAAATAATTGAGCATCTTCCAAGTAAAGCGGAAGATGCTCGTATTTTTAACTATATTTATACTTCTATTTTAATAATTTAAAAGTAAATGATACTTTAAAATCTTATTTTTTATTAGGATCGATTACTTCCAATATAATGAAAATAATTAAGACAATTCTATTACTAAAAAATTATCTATATGGGTACTCGTATTCAACCTAGTGGTTTTATTGTCCAATCTTTTCGTGCATATGGATTTAATGGATGCATGATTTCATTTGTTTGAGGATTTGTTAGTATATTGATTTTCTTACTGTGAGGTTTTAACATGTCTAATACATCATTCACTCGATTTTCAACAAGAGGTTTTTTTCCATAGGAACCCCAAGCCAACAAAACACTATCAGCTTCTTTGACAGCTTTCATAATGTGAATATTCGTGTGCTTGTCGTGGCTGTTATCTATATGTTTTAAATTAATGGGTGTTGAAATATTAGAATATAAATTCACAAAATAAATCGTGCCATATTCATCCATTTCTGAAATTTTGTTCATAATCAATTGGGTTGTTAAATCTATTTGAAGTATCCCTGTATAACTAGGATACATTGTAATAATTGTGATAGATTGTTTCGTGTCGTCCCATGTTTTCTTTAGTAAATAGCGATGTTGGTTATCATCACTGAATATCGCTTCAGTTTCTGATGTACTTTTAATATTTTGCATCTTTTTTCCACTCCTTTATTTAATATTCTTCTGGTAATAACATGACATAATAGGAAAAGCCTACATCATCTTCACGGATAATATAGACTTTATTGATATTGATAGGTTGTTTATAATTTGCTTTATGAATTTTGACATAATCAGGACGTTCTTGTTTATGCTTGATGTAAAGTTGCTCATTATACATATTAAATTGGAAGCTATGAAAATAATCTGTGGCCTGCTCTTTAGCTTGTTCATCCTCTCTATATGAGACAATTCTCCATAATTGTTGTTGTAATGTTTCGGGTAAGTTAGAGGCAATTCCTCTAGTAATATAACGTTCCATCATGATTGCTCCTTTTCTATATCTTTCATCATTGATATCACTTCAGTAATAACAGTGATACTTATTTCTGCGATATAAACCCATTTATTCATTATTATAATTCTCCTTTTCAAGTAAGTGTCTTTGATCTAGTAGTGGCATAACTGTGTTATGAAGATACAAGAAGTCCATATCATTCGTTTCATCAATATAACCAATCGCAATGAGTTGTTTTTGATAGTAGAGGATAAAGGGATATATATGCCTTTCATGAAGTGTATCAGAGTAGTAAGTATACGTATGAAGGATTTTGTTGGTAAGTGGACCAAGTCTGACATATTGATCAGGAAGGATATTATCTGCCACTTCCTCGATAGATTCACATTCCCACTTTTCATCTTTTGGCAGTTCGAATAAGTTGGTTATATAGTGCTTGAGTTGTTGTTCTAGTGTCATCATTATGACCTCCTAATGTGTTTGATGGATGTATGCATGTGATACATCATTTTGATAATATAAGTTTGAAATACCATTTGTTTCGCCTAGAAATCCCACTGAAATATAGAAAATATCCCAATCGAAAGTCATGACAATTGTTGGTATGACAAGGAAATCCCGTTATCCCGCTCATTTCTCGGGAAATATAGCTATATATTTATATATTATTTGGATTTGTAGATGTCAGTACGACTTACTTTTTCTTTTTATATTATTTATTTATAAATAATAATGGGATTTCGGGATTACGCTTGCGTAATCCTTTTCTTATATAGATTTATCAAATCCCATTATCATCCCGTTCATTTTCTATTTTGGGATGTTCTTTCGTCATACAATATAAGCATGCGTGTTCGTTAGGCTAGCTTCATCTATGGATAGAATATATGAGATGTGTGTTATTGGATGACGAAAGGACAGTATCCATTATGAGATAGGCAAATAGAGTGTTTGAGATAATAATAAAGACGAAGTGCTGAGTTGCACTTCGTCGAGAGGGGTATTATGGAAGAGTTGTTTAATGATTTCATGATTGAGTTTTAATGTGACGTAGAACTGTTTTTTATGATGTTCGTCTTTACGAATATCAATGTGGTCTATGACCGTAAGGTATAGTGCTTTGAGTTGTGCTTTATCCATGGTTTCGATATTTTTGAATATATGACGTAATATAGTCGCAATCTCATTAGCGTCATATATTGTTTTGGGAGCACTTTGTTGTTGCTTAAGTTGATTGATTTGATTTGTGATGTCATTGAGTTGTTTTTCATACTGATGAATCGTATTTTTAAGCACAGATGTTAAGTCTGGATTATCTTCAAGTGTTTTGATCAAGTTATCTAATTTGATTTGGACCTCATCATATTGTTGTTGCTTATATGCGATATCATGATTGAGTGCAGACGTATCAATTTGATGTTCTTGATTGACACGCTCAACGACTTGTTTGATAACTTTGTCACTTTTAACGATTTCGAGTATTTGATCCATAACATATTTTTCAATTACATCGGCTCTGACACTATTCGCAGAACATACTTTTGACCCTTTATTACGAAAGTTACTACACGAATAGTAGCGAATGCGTTTTTTAGTACCATCTTTAAGTGTATTCGTTGTATTCGATGCTGCGTATGCCGCTCCACATCTTTCACACGAAATTAATCCAGTCAAAAGGTTGGTTCCTTTACCATGTACTTGTGGTTTTTCACTTACTTGTTTTTTACGTGCTTGTACTTTATCCCATAATGTTTGGCTAATAATAGGGGTGTGTTTGCCTTCGGCAATTACGGGTTTATCATTTAACCCTTTACGTCGTTTATCATTCCAATCTTTGTATTTCGCGAATTGTATTTTACCGACATAGAAGGGATTAGAGAGAATATAAGTAACAGCTGAAATACTAAATGGATTCCCTTTCTTTGTGACATAACCTTTATGGTTGAGCGCATTGGCAATTTTACGATAGCCATGCCCTTTGGCATATGATTCGAAGATATACTTTACAACATTGGCTTCATGTTGATTAATCATAAGTTCGTGTTTACTGTCAGGTACTTTATCATACGCATAGGGAATATTACCCTGATAATACCCTTCTTTCGCTCTAATTGTCTGGCCCATAAATATATTGTCTACAATATTATTGCGTTCAAATTCTGCGAAGCTCGCAAGCACCTGGAGCATGAGCTTACCACTACTCGTGCTAACTTCCATACGTTCAGACAGACTGAAAAATTCGACATTTTGTTTATGCAAATCTTCAACGATTTTGAGTAGGTCAGATGTATTACGTGCTAATCGATTTGTTTTGTAGACCATAACACAATCGATATGACCATTTTTAGCGTCTTGTAACATACGTTGTAGTGCAGGGCGGTTCATAGATTTTCCGGAAATACCACGATCTGCGTATACATCTACCACTTTGAAGTTATTAAATTGACAGTATTCTTCAATCTGATTGATCTGGCCTGTTATCGAGTAGCCTTCTGAGCTCTGCATCTCAGTCGATACGCGTACATAAATTCCCACACGCTTTTGTTTAAGTTTTTCCATGATGTTTCATCCTTTCTTATGATACAATCGATGATTGTTTAGTTTGATTAACGATATTCAGTGGTTCATTTTTGAAATAAATACCTGTAAGTGTCTTGTTTTCAGTAATATGAATGACATCAATATAAGGATACAAGATGTTTAACGTGAAACATTTTTGTATTACATTATGAAATGCGCTTTGGATGCGCTTAGAATTGATAGATGTCAGTGTATTTTGTTGGTGTAAGTTTTGTATTTCTGTTTTGAATATTTCTGCATCTATCGTTCCTTTGGCTAACTTATTGATGAGTTGTGCTTGGGTGTACGTGCGCTTAGTTTCCAGTGTGTTTTGTTTTTGGATGTGTTGTTGAATGGCATCATTTATTTTGGAATAGACCTGTTGGTCTTGAAAGAAGTGTCGACATGTTGTTAAAACACTTGTTTCTATATCTTTAGCGTTAATCCCTTTAAAGTCACAGACAAAACGAGATTCATTCATATTTCGAGGACAGACATAATAACGTAATGTATTATGTTGTTTGTTTCTGATTGTCATATTGGTGAGTGTTGAGCTACAACATGGACATTTGATTTTTTGTTTCAGTTGATTAGCTGAAGGTGTTCGTTTGACATGTTTTTCAGAACGTAAAATCTGCGCTTGTTCATAGTTACTGATAGAAATAATAGGTGGAAACATGTTGTCATATTGTCCATATTGATTGATAACGCGACCACAGTAATTAGGATTCATGATAATAGCGCGTACTTGGTAGGGTTTACGATTGATGTTTTGATTATCTGTTTCTAGGTATTGCGCAATTTTTTTATAACCATAGCCTTGTAGGTAGTAATGGAATATTGCCTTCACCGTTGGAGCTTCATCTTGATTAATTGTGAATGTACCATTGTGATAGGTATAGCCAAATGGTGCATGTGTTGTGATGAGTTTACCTTGTCTAGCTTTTTCTTTAAGGCCATTCTTGACTTGTTCACCAATATTATCAGACTCTAATTCTGCGAGGCTTATGAATATATTGAGCTTTAGGCGATCAAACGCTTTATCCATATCAAAATAGCCATCATGAACACTTAGAATATGAACATGATATTTTTGACAGAGTTTCATAAGTTTTAATGCATTTTTCAAATTACGATGTAGTCGATTCAAGCGATAACAACATAATACATCACATTGTCTTTGTTGAATGCGTTCGATAACTTGTTGGTAACCCGTTCGATTATCCGTTCTGCCTGATTGCTTATCACTATAAAAGGTGATGTGTTGGATATTGTATTTTTTAGCGAGCGTTTCGATAGTTTGTTTCTGTGCAGTGAGTGATTGTTGTTTGAGTGTACTTTGACGTAAGTAACCGATAGCTTGTTTCATCGAGTTTCCTCCTTTCATCATGATAATATATATTTATGAACGAATTTATAGATGAGCCCAACACCACTTAGGTGTTGGGCGTTATAATTAGTCATCAGCACGATTAATTTCTTCAATAACCAAATCGGCTAATAGTGTGATTAATTCGTCCACATATATCACCTCGTTATTCATAGTGTTAACAACAGTTCTTTAGTTGCATATCAAAAGTGGTAAGGAAATCGATATTTTTCCTCGAGCAAATTTCTTCTAAATGAATGTAATCTTCATAGTCTCCATAGGCTACAATGGTCGTCGGTGTGATTACGTTATCTAAAATATCATTAACTAACTTGCGTTCATCTGAGTAAGTGTTAGTTATTTGGTATCCCTCTTGTTCGCAGCACTCCTTCACAGTATCTAAAGGTGTGCCTTCTAAGTAATAAAACCTTTCATCTTCAATTTCATGAGCTAGTACGATTGTATTCATAGTGCAATTCCTCTCTATAATTTAATATTTGTGCTACAACACCTTTAGACAGGTGTTGTAGCGAATTTATTGTGTAACATATTCTAACCATTACAGGTCGATATCTCGGTTTTTATCCCATTCATTTGCTTGTGCAATCATTTCTCCAAGTAAAGGATGTTGTTTATCCTGCCTAAATGGTGAAGGAACATTTTCTACGTTTTTACCAGACAAATCCAAGATAGAGGCATATTCCCTATCTAGTATTAGGTGATAAAAAACGATTCTAGAACTTTTGCCATTTTTTTTGACATCACGTTTTGTGGATTTACGATCCTTATCAGAGCGAACGAATCCTTTGTCACTTAACGCATTAATGACATTTTTTTCATCTTCAAAGTCATTATCTTTAAGCATGTCTTTAAAGACACTAGCTATAATTTTCACTTCTACATGATCCTCTTTGAGTGCAATTAGTCCGTAGTTTTCAAGCATATTTGCTAATTTACCGTTTTCAGAGAATTTACCACGGTTTTGTGCTACAAATTGAACGATAATTTCAATCGCTTTATCTGCTAATGAACGTTCTGAGACAGTATCATGGTGGTAACTGATTAGGTACTGCTTCATGTCCTCTATAGATATACTTAGCTTTAGCACCTCGTTTAGAATGTCCGCCGCAGTCATGAATGCCGCATAACGATCAATCATACGAATTCCAGTATTCTGACATTCTTCATTTAATGCATTTTTAAAATGTTTGCGGTTGTCTAAAAACATGCTTTCTACTACATGAGATTCATTGAGTAAAAATGGCGCGATTGCGGGTAGTATATGCCCATAATTTCTTCTTACACCCAACTTCAAAGCTTCAGCATTGTCGGAACTAGTCGTGAATGTTTCATCGAGTTCAATTGTACGTACGCGTAATCCGTCGTTCTTTGCTGATTTCTGAAATATACTATATTCAGAAGTCGATATGATTGAAGTAGCCCAGTTCTTTGTTTGTTTGGCATCTCCATTTATGTTAGCTCTTTGTCTACCGGATCCTTCTACTAAGGAATAGAGTAGGCCAGTCATATCGTTGAATCTTGCAGTTGATAGTTCGTCAAATGTGACAGGAATGCCCATATTATTACTAATGTAACTTTCTAAAGCATTATGAGTCGCATTCCATCCTTTGAATAATGAATAAGTTTCATCGTTGGATTTTCTATTAGGGTTACCAGCCACAGAGATACTTAGCATCGCTGCCGATGTCTTACCTGTAGAGCTCTGCCCTTTTAGACTATAAATAATCCCACTGAAATCAATCCAATCTTGATGGTAAAGGTAACTAGTCACTAGGGCACTAACACCCATTGTGACTGCCATTTCTAACATTAGATTTCCTTTAACTTCATCATCAAACATTTTTTTCCACGCTTCATATGTTCCCACTGGTTTTAAATCATAGTTATGTTCACTTAATACGTTCGAATCTCTATATGAGTCAGATAAATATAAATCATCCAAGCTAATCATGATGCCTTTTTTTGTTTTAATGACACCAGATCCTTGATACAGTTCAGACATAGGCAATTGGCTTTGTTGAAGCTGTAAAGCGTAACCTAAATCATTAATGTATTTTTGATTAATATTGAAGCCATAAGCCATGAGTGAAGGTAACTTTTGAGTGGATAGTATATCGGCATCTCTAATTACTGTATTACCATGACCATTTTCTAAAATGATACGTTGTTTACCTGTACCAGTATCAACAAACCGCTCTGTAATATTGATGAAACCGCCTAAGATTAGAGTTTTCCACTTACCATTTTCTGATGTAGGAGGAACCTCCTTAAACCACCCGTCTTTTGTAAGACGGAATGGTCCACTAGTAAATAATGCTTCATCCATATCATTTACCTCCTTGGATTCTTTGATAGATGATAGGTGAAACTGGATTAATAATTATGAAGGGTACATTTGCGTGCTTAACTAAATATGCAAAACGTTGGCCTGCTAGTCGTTGATCATTTGTACTACAAGAAAAATAAATGTACTTCGATAAATCATGGAAAGTAAATGTTGTGCCCACCGGTAAATTAAAAGCTGCAGCAATTGTTGCTTTGTAATATCTGTTTTCGTTGTTCATTTTATTGTTATCTCCTAGTTTAGTCATCATTAATAAACGATGTGTGCTTATAATAATTCATTGATTGGGTCATGTTAGTAAAAAAAATAACTAAAATTTTAGGACATTGATACTAAGCGATTATTATTAGTTGTATTTTAATAAAAAAATCGATTTCAATGTTTTTCATACATTGAAATCGATTAAATAACACATATTATGACTAAGTCATCATTATGTTTTCGAATTCATTAAAACGGGTTTCATAAAATTGGTTCATCATATTGATTAACAATGTTGAATTAAATTTATCGTCTGAGCCATATATCTTATAAAAGTTTGTAATATCATAACTTTTTAATAATGCCATTAAATCGTTTTCGATTTTTGATACAAGATTTGGCTGTTTCTTAATTACCGAGTCAATTTCATTTTTCATCTCTGTATTTCTAGAAAAGGAATCCACAAGGGACACAAACTTATTGTACTTCTTGTCATATTCATTAATTATATTTGGAATTTCTTTAGTTAAGGATTCTAATATATATAATCCAACTAAGATATCGTTATTAGCAGATTTTTGGGTAATATCACTAGTAACATCGATAATAGTATTCATTAATTTAGAGATCGCTGTAAAATGTGTGAAGTGAAAAGTATCTTCCAAAGTAGTTTCATAATATAGTTCATTAGACTTAAGTAGTCCTTGCTTTTCCATAAACTCGTTAATGAGATTTTTTGATGAGATTACATCATCAACAGTAATAATTTTCTTTAGCTTTTTCTTTTTGTCAAAAATACTTTGCATAAATTTAAAGTATTTATCGTTCTTATCATATAAGTATAGTGATATACCAATTGCTGATTGGTTAAAAGTATTTAATTCATCTGACTGATTTAAAGTCTTTTCTTTATGTTTAGAAGGTTTTATAGCATTGGCAATCTCAAAATATTGAGAATTACTTCTTCTCTCTTTAATTAGACCTTCAGTTACTAAATGAGTAAAATATTTTGTTTTATTCATACTTGGCTTTTTACTTCGATATTCATCTTGCTTAACTTTATATATTATATATTTGGTAAAGAAATTAGCATCATAGAAGTCGTCGTATTTTTCGCAATCTAATAACGGATGAATATTAGAAATTGATTCCTTGAGTTGTAAAAATTCTTGTGTTTGTATTATTGAGTTGGCATTACGTAAGTCTTCTTTTAGAATTGCTTGTTTCAATTCCATATCTTTTAAAATTTCTTTGAAAGCTGTATCTGCATATTCTATAGCTACGTCTGAAAAATCTTTAATTCGATTAAGGAAATTATCGAAGTGTGCCTTTATATCTTCGTTATCAAAATTTTTTACTATATCAACTGCATTATTTATATAATCATTTAGTATTTCTTCTATAGCAATAGATGTATCTGTTTCTAAATGTAACTTACATTTCAAAGAATAAATGTTACGCATATTAGTCCAGCGGCTATAAGTGATGTGTTTTAAATCCAGTTCGGATACTAATTCACTAGGTATTTCATCTTTAAAATAACCACTACTATCTGTTGTCAAAGTTCGTTGTAAAAAATTTTGTTGCTCATTGTTTACGTTGTAGTATAGATAAATTTTTTTGTTTGGCTCAAATTTCCCTTGTAACATATTGAAGTCAACACATTCTATTTTAGGATGTTTAAATTCATTGTTAATTTTTTGTATAAAGACAGAGAAACTATTGTACCAAAGTTCGAATTGCCATAATTCTTTTTCCATGTTTTAAGCACTCCCATATATTGATTTTATGTATTGTTTACTAATTATAGCTTATATTTTCTAACAAATATAAGCTATAATTAGTAAATAAAATGGGGTGATGACATAGATGTTAAACAATAAAATAAAAAGTTTGATAGACAGTAAGAGGGAAGGAGAATACTGGGACTTTAAAGCCAAATATCATGAAAATAAAGTTGAATTACTACATGATATCATCTGTTTATCGAACAATTTGTTAAATAATGAAGCTTATTTAATTCTAGGAGTATCAGATAAAGGAGATTTACTTGGAGTCAATAATGATCCAAACCGAAAAACTCAAGAAGAATTAATATCCTTTATTTCTGGTAAAAAGTTTGCTAGGGGTAGATATCCACACATATCAATAGTTACATTTATATATGAACAAAAAGAAATAGACGTTATTGTAATAAATCCAAAACAATATGCACCATACTATTTAGAAAAATCACTAACTGCTAAAAAAGGTAATAAAAATAAAACTGTCTATGCAGGTAGTATTTATACAAGAGTAGAAGATAAAAACACCCCTATTGATGCTACAGCTAGTCCATTAGATACTGAAATATTATGGAAAATACATTTTGGTTTATATCCATCTCCTTTAAAAAGGCTAGAAAAATATTTACTAAATTATGAAAAATGGATGAAGAACTCAACTGGGTATTTTTATAGTGAAGCACCAGAGTATATAGTATATGAAAATGAAGAAGTGGCTGAAAAAGAAGATTATTTTAATTTAATAAGTCCATTCTATGCGTATAAACAAACAAATAGTAACACTTTATATTCATATTATGAATTCAAATATCATAGTACAGTTTTATATAGTAGGCAGTGTATCTCTTTGGATTCAGGTATCTACACAACACCAGTACCTGAGCCAGGTGCGATAAATTTTAATATGCATAGAGATGATACTATTTATTATCGTTATTTCATTGAAGGGACGATGCTTTATAATATTCATCTTTTTATGTATAAGGGTGATTCGATGGAAGAGAAATTTGCAATGGATAAATTTGTAGAATGTGTTTTGATTTATAAAAGTTCTGTAGAAAAGGAAATTTTTGAAAATTATATATTAGATAATTGGGATAAAGTTAATCAATCAATTAATGAAAATAAGGCACACGTATTTGGAACTGAACATTTGTCACAACTTGCAAAAGAAGATATCACTAAAAAAGTAAAATCAGTTAAAGTTTTAAAAGATGAGCTTGAGAACTTTAGAAAAATTATTGGTTAATAGGAGAATATTATGAAAAAATCAACAATCATTGATAAATTTTTAGACCTACTCTCTTCAAGGAGTTCGCTCAGAGAAATTGAAAATAACTTTATTGATGCAGATATTATGAGAGATAGTTCTATAAATCAAAAATATAACGGACAACGTAAATCGTTAGCGTGGGAATATATTAGTACTTTAAATTTAGAAGATGAAGCTGAATTTTCTAAATTACTTAATGTTATAGAAACTTATTTGTTTCAATGGAACCTGTATACTCATGAAATAGATGAAGACGAAGAAATTAATAGATTAATAAAAATAATTAATGCATTGGGTATGCATATAACCAAGATACAGGAAGAATAACTAAAAATGGAAGTGAAGTTAACCTAAGTACTGTAAAATCTTTGGCAGAAAAATTTGATGTTGAGTATGTATTAAAAGAGTGTAATAGAATTGAAAAAGAAGCACAAACGGATCCTGAAGACGCAATTACATCTGCAAAATCAATGGTTGAGAGTACTTTGAAGCATATTTTAGATTCTGAAGGAGAAAAATTTAATAATAATGAAACCTTGAGAGTTTTATATAAAAAAGTAAGTAATATTATGAAACTTTCTCCTGGTGGACATAATGAAAATACTTTTAAAACAATTTTGAGTGGAATGATAAATGTAATTAATGGTCTGGACGAAGTAAGGAATGAATATGGAGACGCACATGGTAAATCAAAGAAAAATTATAGGCCCGAAACTAGACATGCTTTTCTAGCAATCAACGCAGCACGTACGATAACTGAGTTTCTTTTAGCTTCATATAAAAAGCATAAGTAACATTCACTTTATGAATAATAATCTTTACTTGCACTGTTGAAGCAGTCAGGTTTAATAAGGGGTGATGAAATTGGAAATTGAAGTTGGCATAAATAATATAAAACAGTCGAATAAGTTTTTAAGAAAATTGTGGGCATTATTCAATGAAGAATTTGGAAAATGTAGTTGGCAATATTCTCCATTTAAAATAGGAAAATATCAACAAATATGCTTTGGGATGGCTGATATAAAAGATTATAATTTGGAAATTAGCATATTATATAAAAATAAGGGATCAATAACTAAAATAATTTTTGAAAGTTCTGATGGAAATAAGTTAGATGAAAAAATGAGAGACACACTAAATAAGTTAGTGAAATACGCAAAAGAAAATTATGAGAAAAAAGAAGCTTTCTTTTTTAAAGCCAGTATAATTTCAAATTATGTATTCAGTAATTATGAAACTCAATGTCAAAGTATGCAAATATTTGGTTTAAAAAACAAAAGTTCTAATTTGGTTTTTTCAGTATCAGCATATGACCATAATCAAGCAAGTGGGAAAGCAATAGAATTTATAAATGAGACATTAGACTTTTTATCGATAGAGACTAATCTAATGTTTTATTTAGACGAAATAAATGTTATTGAAAGTGCGAAGTTTAAAGAAAAGGACGAAATGATATATAATAAAAAAGAAAGTTATCAAGACAATAGCGATTTTATTGAGGGATATTCTACCAAGAATAAGCAAATAGTGATATCAAAAGAGGCAATACAATTTTTAAAATATATTCAAAAAAATGATAATGAAGATATAAGAGCTTTTATGAGAGCTTGTCACCATTTTCACTCAGCTAGGAAACTAGACTCAGACACTTTTGAAGTTAATTCATTACATAAAAAATCTAACAAAAGATTAGATTCTAATTTAGAAATTGCAAATACACTGTATTTATCAGCTCTAGAAGTGGTTTCTTCAATAGGATTTCAATCAGATAGATGTAGTGAATGTAATCAATTAAAGTATAGTATTTCAAAAAGAGTAAAAGACATTACTAATAAGTATCTTAATGATAATGTTGCAAAAGAAATTGTAAAATCTTACAGTTTAAGATCGAAATATTTACATGAAGGCGTATTAATTAGAAGCACATCGCCAACTATTCAATCTATACCATTATTAGATAATAGTACCAAAAGTGGTTGTAAAGAAAATTTCTCTGCTTCAATTTACAATTTAAGAGAGTATACAAGTTATATTTTGAGGAGATTTTACAGAGAATTCTTTGATTTATGATAGCAATAAATATAAAACCGCATCACTACTCGATAAGCAGAATCGTATCATAAGTGATGAGGTTTTTAATTTTTATAAAAAATATATAAATTAAAACTTAGAACAGTTAGAAACAGAATTATTTGATTATGTAAATTGGTACAACAATTTTAGACCACATTCTTCATTACAGTACTTAAAGCCAGTGGCGTTTAAAAATCTTCACATGAAAAGTGTCTGAAAAACTGTTGACATTCCATCTTGGTATGTCAACAGTAAACTGGACAATTTTTAT
>CAACWL010000696.1_pt1 | contig 13291 bp, 13 predicted proteins | sample 2275641 | NCBI WGS metagenome assembly CAACWL01 (sample SAMEA5312462, study PRJEB27640) | indoor metagenome | biome: indoor environment; feature: uncontrolled; material: polymer tiles stone | place: Germany | collected 2014-07-07 | reverse complement strand
GCTGTTTTAAATACTTCTCTGGGATGTACAACAGATGCATTTAATGAGCCGATAGATATAGTTTGAATATGGGTAGGTTCATTTTTAGTATTGAGAGCAATCATTATCATCTGTTCACGATCTGAATCGCCGGCAAACTTCTTTAGAATGTGATAAGCATCTTCTGGTGATTTGATCTTTCTTTCGGAGTACCACATTACTTTTTCTTTTATCATTTGAAGGGACACAATATTAATTTTCTTTTTTGTCATTATATTTCCATTCCTTTATATATTATTTTAGAACCCATTCATGTCTTGCGATGGGGTTAAGTGGGTGAATATCTTCTGAATTAGTAGGGTTGATAAGATGTTTGATTTTCTTTTGATGTGTTTTCAACATCTTCATCACTTCTTCTGCACGAGGGATTACTTTAGGATTCTTACCATAGGAGCCATAAGCGATAATGATTGTATCTGATTCCTTTGCAGCATCCATGATGTGTATGTCTGTATGTTGGTTGAAACCATCTTCTAAGTGTTTCTTGTTATGTGGAGATTTGATATTCGAGTATAGGTTAACCATATGAATCGTCCCGTATCCAAGCTTTGAAAGCTGATTAAGCGTTAGAAATGTAGTGAGATCCAGATAAAGGGTTCCCTCATTTGCAGGGAACTTAGTGACAATAGTGCATGTTTTCTGGTTGGTATCCCAGGACTTTGTGAGTAGATATCTATGATTTCCATCTTCGCTGAACACAGCATTTGTTGTAAGTGTATTTGTTATTTTAGTAAACATAGTTAAGCTCCTTTATGATTAGTATTCATCCGGTAGTAACATTACAAAATATTTAAGGTCTACGGTATCTTCTCGGATAACGTAGACCTTTTGTCTTGTGAAAACTTCATTTGATATGAGTTTATAGGTATTGGAGTAGGGTGGTTGCTCCTGGAGATGTTTGATGCAAATAATATTATCTTTATCGGTTTTTCTGATGTGAAAGATACTTAAGTAATCCGGTGTTTCATTATATTTTTCCGCTTCTTCTTCTCTTTTTAGCACGAGCGACCATATGATATTAATGATATTGCTAGGAATATGATCATCGATTCCACGTGTGATATACGTCTGATACTTATTCATTGCGACCATCTCCAAACTTGCTGATGATTTCATTGATTACAACGATAGTGACTTGTGCAAACTTAACCCACTGTTTCATTTTGAACACTCTCCTTGTTAGTATCGAGAAGATGTAACTCATCGATAAAAATACTTTTACCATCTGTTAGATAGATTAATTTCACTTCTTCTTCTTCGACATAACCCATTGCGATAATCTGATCGTCATCCTGTACGATAAATGGATAAACATGTTCATCATCTAATGTCATAGAAAAATAGGTAAAGGTATCAACTTCCTTATCTGCACTTAGATCTCCAGATAAATCCTTACTATCAAATATTTCACCTAAAGTTGTTTCTACATGTTCGAAATACCAGATATCATTTAGATACTTAAAACGCCTTTCTACAAACTTACATAGCTGTTCTGATAAACTCATGAATAATTCCTCCTTATCAATATTGGATGTTTCAATTACATCATTAAGATAATATATATTTGAAAAATCAGTTATCTCTAAATAGTGCAATTAGTGCAATTAGTGCATTATTTTTGAATGGAAAAGAAATTAGTTATTAAAGAAGAATTTTATAATGAGAATTTCGTTATTCAGCCGATGTAATATTCCAGGAGGTGAAGTCACGGTTAATTTCATAACATATTAATGGAAAATAAAAAATACCACAATCATTTTTCAATGATTGTGGTATTTCTTCTGGGTCAATTTTATAAATAATTTTTTTAACTTTCTTATCATCTGTGAGCTCTATTTTTTCTATTAACATTTTTAATAGTCTATTTTTCTGATCGGTTGTAGCTTGTTCAAACACACTGTCGAAATTGTTAAATAGTTTATTTAACAATGTTTTGATTTGAGTAGCATTGATATCAGACTTTATTGGTGAGGAGGAAGAAGATATGCTCTCAACCTGTTCTTCAATTGTATTTATTTCTGTATTAATATATTCAACTTTTCTATCTAACGTTTCTTTATCAAATGGTCCACTAATATATAAATCAAGTAATTTTTCACGTTGTTGCACCAGTTCATTCTTTCTTTTTAGTAAAGTATTTATGTCAATATCGTTATTAGGTTGTTTTTTGTTAAGTGTAATCATATATTTATCAACTATCTTATCTATAATGTGATTTTGATTCATCAACATTGAGAGATGATACTTAACTGTATCTTCAATCACTTCACTTCTGATGCTGTGGCTACTACAAGCAGTACTTCCACTGCGATTAAATAGTGAGCAGATATAATACTTTTTCATAACACGTTCCCCATTTTTTTTCTTATAATAGGCACGTCGACAAACCATTTTTTGCTGGCAACCGGGGCATGATATTAGTCCTCGTAAATAAAAATCATTGCTTGCTGGACGCCCTGGTTGGAATGAACGAGAAGCAAATTTTTCTTGGACCTTGTCAAATGTATCAGGATCAATAATTGCTTCATGCTTTCCCTGATATAGTTTAATATCTTCAGGCTGTTGTTTCCTTCTACTTTTTTTGACATTCCAGTTTGTGTTTATGCGATGGCGAATTATTCCTTTGTACACTGGATTTTGCAAAATATACTTCGTTGTGAAAACTGAAAAAGGTCTACCCTTAATAGTTTTATATCCCAACTTATTTAGCTTGTTAGTAATAGCCTTAAGACCCATATCTTTGTTTAAATACATATCAAATATCTGTTTAACTATGTGTGCTTCGTAAGGATTTATAATAAATTCTGATTTTTTTGTAGTTTGGTTAATGACTAAATCATACCCCAAAGATCTACCACTTATAGGTTCACCTTTACTTGCTTTAGCACTTAAGCCCATTTTAGTATTTTTTATTAAGGTCTTACGTTCCAGAGAACTTTGTAGTCCAAAAATAGTCATAAGAATGTCTGATGCATCTTCATCATTTTCCGTATCGATTTTTTCGGATAGTGCACGATAATATACGCCATTTTGCTTAAGTATGTCATAAAACACTTGTTGGTCAACTAACGCACGAGATATTCGCGAGAAATTCCAACTCATCACCATAACCAGCTTTCCTTCATTAACGTCTTTTAAGAGGCGTTGCATTTCAGGTCTATCAGTTATATTTTTTGCTGAGATTCCACTATCTATATAGCATTCATACTCATATCCTGGATAATTAGTGAGTACTTCCTTGATCAATAACTTTTGTTGCATTTCTAATGAATATCCTTGTTCGGCTTGTTCATTTGTACTGACACGACAATATAATCCGATTTTTTTCATCTTTTACATCCTTTCATTTTATAGAAGTGGTTCAGTCCCTAAGACTGAACCATAACAAATAGATAATATATATTTTATTCTTCTATCAAATCGTCGAGTAAAGGTTTGACAATAAGAACAAGATGGTCGAATACTCTCTCGTCCATAATAATCCATCCTTCCAAAGTGATTTCTTAAATGCAAATGAGCTTATTCATACACCCTATCTGCACTAAAGACACTAAATTATTTTGATTCCATTGAGAAAATACTTTCCATTAGATTTAGTTCTAATGTAATGTAATCCTAAAGTTTTAGAAGCCTGCTGGTATTCTGGCCAAAATTTTCTGGGTGAAGTAAGATGTGCAAAAGGTATTTTTAATGGTGTAGCCCATGCAATAAATTCTGAAATGACATCATTCGTAAGAATTTTACAATCGGGGGTATTATCTATACGTATTTTATTGCGTATAAATAACTCCATAACATCAGCTGTACCAAGATACTGCATTTGCATATTATACATGGTCTTTGAAATTGTAAAATTGTACTTATTATTATGCAAACGGTGGAGACCATCCAAAGCCCAATTAAGTATGCCGCTTAGCTCTTCATCTAACTTTCTAGAAAGGTCCTTATCCTGCTGTTGTGAAGACACCTTGTTTAGAAAAGGAAGAATAAGTAGACGTCTGGCAAATCCTTTCGAGTTGTCGTTAAGTTGTGGCAACGCATTCAGAAGAAAAACCAATTTTGTAGGTAAAATCATGTCTGTTTCTTTTTGGTTCTTTCGGTTAACAGTGATTTTCTCACCGGCAGTTATTGCCTTCAATTTCGAGGTATTAAATGAACCATTGCCACTTTCGGTAGAATAATTCAATTTTTTACCTATTAAAGGCTCTAATCCAAAATCAGTGTTTAAGTTAGTTAGTTGTGCTGACGATGTATTTGAGCTACCAATTAATTTGCCAAGTACATCGAAACAAGTAGATTTACCTTCCCCACCTTGCCCATAAACTAAAAGAAAAGCATTGGCTTTGTGACTACCACTTAGACAATATCCAAACCATTCTTGAACAAATAGTTGGGTGTCATACTCACCTTTGAACCATACATCAAGCATCTTCATAAAGGTAGGACAAGAAGCATTGGCATCATAAATTACCTCAGAAGCTATTGTTGAATAATAATGTGGATTATGAGGGTACATAGATATGCTTTCATAGTCCAAAGTTGTATTAGCGAAGGGAAACCCTTTTTGATTCATCATTTTCAAATCCACAACCTCAATTTGACGTTTGATTTCATCAAGTATGTGTGTTTCAAGAGTACGATGCCAATTCAACCACATAGCTTTATTAATCAATTCAAAAATGATTCTAATTATAGGCGTCTCTCCATGTTGCCAAATTCCTTTTTTGAAATTGAATACAAATATCTCATCAGTTTCTTTTATTATTATGATTTTGTAGATTTGACGTATAAAGGTTGCAACCTTTGAAATATCCACCTTTATTGTGCTATTTTTATCATTTGAAATATAACTGTATCTATCACGTAGTAAATCACGTAGTAATGAATAAACAATGCAATTATAATCCGGACTTTCATTGGTCGTATTTTGGATTTCTTGAGACGACAAATATTTATTCCACAATTTAATATCGCAAAGATTGTTCCTAAAATGCTTTTGTAGTTGTTCCTCATTCATACCTGATAAAGAAGAGACAATAATCGTCTCTTCCTCATCAGTAAATCGAGGATTATATTCAGGGTTTACAAAGGCTTGAATGATTTTATAATTTGCAGCATTATTTACATTAAACATGACCATTATCCTCCCATTCTTGAGAATTGAATGGAGACCACTCATATTCAACATCAGTATTTTCCACAACATTCGCATCAGTATGAATAGGGGCCATGAAATCATTTTGATTATTATGGAATAATTCATCACCATTTTGAAAAGGCGACTGAAATGGATTGCTTAACTGTGAATTATTCTGAACATGATTATTTAATTGATTTTGAGCCGTTGGTGATTTTATGTCAAAATCCCATCTATTCAATGCATCATGATTCTTGTTATTTTTGTAAAAATTTACTCTGCCAGTAATACCGATAAGCTCAGCTGCATCATCAAATCCTGCTGGATTAAGTTTGTTTGAATATTCTTGTACAAATTGTGCAAAATCAAGTTTTGGATGATCATTGATAAATATCAGGTGACCTTTTATAATATCTGATTTACTTGTATCAGGATCCACTAATTTAACATCTAAAGCTATTACACTTGCTATTCCGTTTACAGTTTTTATCTCTTTTTCTTCACCTTTTAAGATTTGGAAACCTACTAATCCGTAGTTTACTTGTGGGACAAAATTGTCCATACTATACTTCTTTTTCATTGTTTTTTCCTCCAATTTTTTTAATTTTAATTACTCCATTTGTCGGTAATGACGAATGAAATTGTTTTAGTAAATGTATAAATTGATTTTGTACATCCGATTGCCATGATGAATCTTGTGAAAATGGTATTTCGACAATAATTTCATCATGTATCAGATTCACTATTTTCAAACCATTATCTGTAGCAATTAGTGCGAGAAATTTTATAGCAGTTGCAATGGATGACTGAAGTGCAAAATTCCGTTTTTGACTAGCAGTCATATCAATCATTGGAAAAAGTGAACCGAAGAAACAGTTAACTGTAGGTTCAATTTCAACTTTCTTAAAATATGATTCGAGTAATGTGTACCGACGAAAAATTAAACTTTTGATTTCATCAATATGTTGGATACCGACACAGTAGCCGTGTTTTTTAAGAACTTTAAGAAGTCTTAAGTCACCAGCCCCATAAAGCATTGCAAAAATAAAGCTTTTTGCAGCTTTTCTATGATTAGGCTCTGAGTCTTGGTATTCAAGATGTTTTTGAATTATATTGCCTATAATCCAATGAATGTCTTGGCCTTCATTTAAATCAGCAGTTAACTGCTGATCACCCGAATAAAGTGCTAGAAATCTAAGCTCTGCATTGCTAATGTCAATAGACCAAAGGTATGAAGTTGGATTAAAAGGCACCATCCACTTTTTCATTTTATTCGGCATTGATGTGAGAGGCAGCTTACTGGCAGTAACTCTACCAGTGTATGACGTAAAGCTTCGCCAATGACCCTTCAACTCAAAACGATTATTCGAATGTGAATAGTAGGGGGTTAACTTGGTTACCCACTGTTTTTGAAATTGTTGTGCCTTTAACAATTCTTTCATCACGTGATATACTGGATCTATAACACTTAAGATGTCTAATTGTTCCATGTCCTTCGTTACATAAAGCCCTTTAGATGACATATAATGAAGGATACTCGATTCCAAACTTTCAGAACTGGAGATTCTGTTAGTTGGTATTCGTTCCTGTATTTCTTGAACCAGCTTGTTGAACTGATTTTGCTGATTAGAGATCCAACCCTTATCAACGCAAATCTGACTCTCATTCAGTGTTGTAAGCACTGAATAGGTGAAGGTTTGTTCAAGACTATACAGTAAGTGAAAAGCTGAATTTGCTTTCAGTAAATCACTCCTACATAATTCCATATCATAAGCACTGATGCTAGTGTGTACTAGCAGTAAATGATGAATGATAAAATCACCTCTTATTATATATTTGTCAAGATGCGATATAACTACAGCAATCTAGATGACTTTTGAGAAGAGTAGTGAAGTAGTTATGAAATGATTATCTCATCGATTTTGATATCAAACTGTGGGAGAAAAAAGGGGTTTTTTTGTGAGGGAAAAATTGGAAAAAGAATATAAAGCAGCATTATATATGGTAGGAGTAGGTATAAATAATAATTTAGCCCAAAACTTTTTTAAACAAGCATATGCGGAAATAATTTTATTAAATATATTATCAATTCATTCTATGGATAAATTAAGTTTATCTGATTTTTATAGAAAATATTTCCCTGAAAATAATGAAATTTATAGTGATTATGAAAGAATGACGGAACATTATAGTAGGTTAACAACAACAAATATATTACATAGCATGAATAGAGGAAATAAGAGATTTGATAAGGTGCTTATCAAAAATCTTGATCAAGCAAGGAGTTTGTTAGCTATTAAACTCATCGAACCTAATCTAAGTTTTTCAGAAGTTAAATCTGATGAATTAACTAAATTGAATAAATTAATGAAGAGCATGAATAAAGAAAATCAGGAAATAGCTAAAAGTGACGAGCCAAAACTTAAGTACAATGACAAAATAAAATACAATCAATATCTAGATTTGCATAAATATTTTGTAGAAGAAATAAAGCATTATCCAGAACAAAATAGACTCTACTCCTTGTATACTCTTGAAAAAGATATGAGCTTTTTATTTTTTCAACGATCATTAAAATGTCTTCATATATATAATAGTAGATTAAGAAGTAAAAGAGCTAACGCAACGCAGAGGGAAGAAAAAGTAGGGAAATTAGCAGAGATTATCATTCAGGTATTTATAAATATTGATTTAACATTGTTAAAAAACTATGTATTACTAGGTCTAGAATTAATAATCTCTGAAACTGAGGTTGATAAGCTGGAGAAAGATATTCAAGGATATTTTGTGACAACATTAAAAGCTCAGGAAGCGCTCACTATAATTAGAAAAGAGGTATATAAACCATTGTCATCAACAGAAATATTCCAAGAAAAACAGCATTTTGATTTAAATATACTTAATCAATATTTACACCCTTTTTACTTAACTAAGAATAAAGATTTTTCGATTAGGACCTTCACGCTTTTATCTAAAGCAATTATGGATATGAAAAGTATTATAGAAAATTAAAGACCTATACATTTAGATATATAGGTCTTAAGAAGCTTTATTTATGTTCACATAATTCTGGCTATGCTAAATCACATAGCTCAGAATACGATATCAACATTTTTTGTTGATATCGTTTTTTTAGCAATATCACAGGTAGAGTATAATAAATGATTGAATTTAAACAAAAAGAGATTACGCAATAAAAGAAACTTAAAAAGTGCTTATGAGTAGGAGGGTTTCTATGAAGTACTGGATTATTCCATGCAACGTTAAGGCATATGATGTTAAAGGTGCTTTTGAAAAACTAGATGTACTTGATTGGAAACAGAGCAACAATTTAAAATCAGCTATGATTGGTGATATTGTATTAATTTATCTTTCAAAGCCCTACTCATATATCAAGTATATATGTGAAATAACTGACGTAAATAAACCACGCGTTACAATTGATGATAGTGATTTTATTATAAAAGGCGATAATTATGAGAACTATGGTAATCATATGGAGTTAAGATTGATTTCAGAAATTGATGACACTATGTTGACGTCTTCAATTTTAAAACTGAATGGAATGAAAGGGAATATTCAGGGCCCACGGTCATTAAAACATGACCTGTTAGACTTTGTCCTAGAATGTATAGGTCCGTATATAAATAGTACGAATATCGAAGGTCCTGTACTTGAAAATATTGAATATAAGGAAGGGAAAATTATCGTTCAATATGGCACTAAGTTTGAGCGTAATCCTGAATTGAGAAAAAAGGCGATTGAAATACATGGAGTAACATGTAGAACTTGTGGTTTTAATTTTGAAAAAAACTATGGAAAGCTAGGTAAAGACTTTATTGAGATTCATCATATTAAACCCATGTATAGAATAAGAGAAGAGGTTACAGTGAATCCTGAAACTGATCTAGTTCCACTTTGTTCAAATTGTCATAAAATGATTCATAGAAAAAGAAAGAGACCTTTAAGTCTTCAAGAATTAAAAAAAATATTAGATGTTAAGGGATAGGTGAAAAAGTATGATGAATAGTATTGAAAATTACTTCGACTTTATCAGTAATATACCTTCCACTGAGAAGGAGGATATTTCGGAGTCTATAGCAAAAATATTTGAAGTAGAATCAAAAGAGAACATCATTAGTAACTGGCTATCATTTCTTTTGGAGCCTAATAGATTTAAGGATGATGCCCCTTTAAAAGCATTGCTTGGTTTATTTTTAAAAGCAAATCAATTTGAAGAAACTGATGCCGATACTGTAATAGTTTCAAGAGAATATACTTTATTAAATAGAAGAAGAGTGGACTTATTAATAGAGACTGATGATTTAATAATCGGTATTGAAAATAAAATATTTTCATCTATTCACAATGATCAGTTAAATGATTATTATGATAAATTAAGAATTCAACATGAAAAAAATGATAGAGATAGAAAAATAATGACAATATTGTTGGCTCCGAGTTGGAGTGATGATGTAATCCAATCGGAAATTGAAAAAAATGAACAGATTGTCGTTACATATGAGAAGCTTGCAAATGCTTTTGCTGAAATACCACAAAAGAATATAGAATATAGAAATTATTTTATACTAAATGAATTTGTCAAATATGTAAATGACTACATTAGAGAAGGAGCGATGGAATTGAATAATGAGTGGGCTGTCTTCAATAGTAAGCATTCAGCAGAGCTAACTGAAATCGTAAAGAATGGTGAACAGCAGTTAGAAATTTTATCGAATAAAATAGAGAAGACATTAAATGACGTGGGAAATAAGATTTTCACATCTTCAGAACAGCAAGTGGAGAACTTTCATGTGTACAAGAAAGTGTCGTCTAAAGCTTTTTATTTTCAACTTTTTCATGCTGGCTGGGAAAATTACAAAATTCATTATGAGATCGGTGCAGGTGATTATGAATCAAGAGGATTTATACTGCCTACCAAACTTCACCTTTTAATTGATGTAGAAGATAAAGAAACAAGAACAATGATGAACAGTAATCCTGATGTGTTTACTGACTTTAAGCATATACAAACTCATAATACTATAAAAGAATTTATTATTGATTATTCAAGTCAAGAAGCTTTTGAAAGGGTTTTTTCAGATATAAATGAAGAATTGTGTGAATGGCATAAAAGTAATAAAGATGCACTGTTAAATGTTATACCTAGTATAAAAGTGTAAGGCTCATGAATAGAGCAATTACAATTTCTTTCAATCATATCAGACAATCTGTCAGATGAAGAAAGAGAACTGAGAAAACTACGTAAAGAAAACCAACAGCTCATGATGGAGATTGTACATTTAACTTAGCAATTAAAAATCATAAAGGGACTAACACTCATATGGAACATAAAGACGGATATGAACAATTTTTTAAGTACTTCAATATTGACACAAATGATTTATGGAAGTTTGCTGAGGAAAGTATGGTTACTGTAGATATTGATAAAGCAGCATTACAATGGAACTTAATTAAGTCAGCTGTTGAAGAAGGAACAGAACCTGTTATAGTTAGAAGTTATGGCCTGAAAGGTGTAAATGCTAGTCTTTACTTGGATTTATATCGTCATATAGTACCAAATGCAGTAATTAAGATAGATCCAACCAATAACATGTATCCTCCAAAAATACTTGCAAAATACACAGGTTATTATAAGAAAAAGGGAGTTACACAGAATAGAATTAGTAATTATCAAGTTTCTCATATATTTGAGCGAACCAGAAATCCTTATTCATTTGGTGCTGTATGGAATATGGCTTATATTCCTAAGTTGCTAGACCCGTTCACCGGACATGAAGCAAGTGGTGAATTAGTGGCAGAATTTACTGGTCAGTTACAGCACTTTATCTTTAATAAGTATAAAGAGATTATAGAAGAATATAATATGATTAATGAGCATTTGTTACAATCAAGCCGTGACTATATTAACAGCGATGCATTTGATGCAGGAGATAAATCTGACAAGGTGATTGATTACTTTAAAAACAGTATTGAATTTCAGTTCTCAAAAATCGAATTATAACTATGCTATACAAATAATTCTTAGAATAAGAAGAATGATATCAACAAAAAGCGTTGATATCGTTTTTTTAGCAATATCACTGGTTAGGGGAAGCTTACCATAAATGATGCGGTTATTTTCTAGTTGATTCTTTTATAATATGTCCAATTAAGTGTAGACGATTCAAACCATGGGCATCACAAAAGATATCAAACTTATTAATGTACAAATAATACTGAACAATTTCCAATTCATTTAATCCCCAACTTTCTATAATATTTAATATGTATTATAATCGTAATATGTAAATAATATACCATAGTATACATAGGAGTGGAATTATATGGAATACAGAAATATGTTGCCGTTTGAAACTATGCAATTAATAGATTTTACCTACCATGCCTTGTATGTTGCACCAGATGAAAAACCATTTGAAAGAGATATACTATATACTCCAGAAATTAATAAATATTATGCTAATTTTGATGTTGAACGCGAGTTATGTATTGTAGCTGAAGATAACTTTAAACTCGTTGGTGCAATTTGGGGCAGAGTTTGGGACAGAGATGTTAAAGGCTATGGATATTATGACTCTCATTATGTTGAATTAACAATGTCTATCATCCCACAATATCGTGGTCAAAGTATTGGAACACATTTACTCCATAAGTTTATAGAAGAAATGCGTAAAACAAGCTATAAAGGCATTTCGCTCAGTGTAAGCTATGGTAATTTCGCAAAAGAATTATATGAGAAAGTTGGATTTAAAGTTGTTGAAGAACGTGATACGGATATATTGATGGTGTTAGAATTGAATAATGACTAAAAGAAACGATACATCCCTAAGACGGCATGTATCGTTTTAGATTGATAAGATATTACTATCCAGTAATGCATTATGCCTTATTAATCGGTACTCATTTGTCTTATGTTGATACGTAACTTCCATTCTCTGTTGAAACTCTTCATTACCGAATAGGTAATTTCTAATGTCGTCTATATCTCGTTGTATTGTCCTTTCATCGACTTCTAACTCGTCGGCTAGGTTCATTTTGTTAACTCCTTGATTGTTAAGGAGGCGAGTATATATCGTTAGAAGACGTTGTGCTTTGTTCATGAATCCACCACTTATCGCTGTCCCTTTATTTTATAAAATCGATTAGACACCGTGTGTCATGGATGGAAAAATTCTGTATTGTTTATACAGATATGGGACGATGAATATTTCAGTTGTTTCTATGCGAAGGTGACAAATCGTTAATAAAAAAATAAAGGTCAGACACATAATGTCTAACCTTTAGAGATGACCACTTTCTTTTAGTGAAATGAATGAATCATCTGTAAAGATGATATGATCGAGGACATCTATTCCAATCAATTTACCTACTTCATAAAGACGCTTCGTAGCTTCGATATCTTCATATGATGGTTGAGGATCTTATCAAGAGCAAATTATGAAAAAAATGGTTTAAATCAATGTTCTTACTTTAAGTACATGTGTTTAACGTAAATGATAATTAGTTAAATATAAAAAGGTTATCCCAATCAATAGGATAACCTCTTTATACTTTACTTTATGGTTTGGATTCGCCACTTCAAAGAAGAAATGAAATCAGAGCATTGAATGTTCCATTTTCAAACAATATATAAATACCTAGCCCAATGAATACAATTGGTACAATCCAACGTTCATATTTCTCAATTGTTTCCGATATAAAATCGAAGGAAGCTAGACGGTAACTGACATAGCACAAAACTCCAACCATAATTAGAAAGACAATAGTGACAATAAAGATTTCAGACATACTTAAGGTCGTGAAGTACGGTATATAAATGGAAAAGTCATCCGCACTGGAAGCCAATACGATGAAAGTAATCGTCAAAAATAACTGATTAAATTTTCCAGAGGAGAATAAGGATAAAATGCTACTTTCATCTTCATCCTCTTCTCCTTTAATCCATATTTTCACGCCTAGGTAAAGTGGTAAAAGTCCAAATAGTCCGATAACCCATTGCTGAGGAATTAAATTTACAACCCCCTGTGCAACTAAAAGACTTGCTCCTATCACAATTGCAGTCCCTATATATTGTCCTATCCAAATATGTTT
>CAACWL010000991.1_pt1 | contig 13559 bp, 10 predicted proteins | sample 2275641 | NCBI WGS metagenome assembly CAACWL01 (sample SAMEA5312462, study PRJEB27640) | indoor metagenome | biome: indoor environment; feature: uncontrolled; material: polymer tiles stone | place: Germany | collected 2014-07-07 | reverse complement strand
CTTGAACAAGCTATTCATCGATATATCAATTTTTATAATAACGAAAGAATCAAATCAAAATTAAAAGGCTTATCTCCCAAAAATTACAGGAGACAAACCTTTGAAATAATATACTAATTAAGGTTTAGATTTTTGGGTTCAGTACACTAAGACATTTATTTTTGTCTTAACCCTTATTTCATATTACTTTATTTTTTGAGTTTTTTCGTCTTATTTTTAAGTTTAAATTACCTATGATTGCTGCTGAGGTGATAACTAATAATATACCTATAATTTGCCATATATTTAATACATCACCTAAGAAAATTACGCCAGATAGTATCGCTATAATTGGTTCCATCGTTGATAAAATGGAGGCTGTGCTTGCTTCTAGGTTTTTTAGACCAGATGTATATAATAGGTATGCTAGAACAGTAGCGATTAGTGACAATGCTATTGACGGAGTTAGTACTTCTATTTTAGTAAATTGATTGGCTTTTGTTGTGATATCACTAAAGATAAGCATGAAAATAGCAGTATATAAGAAATTATAAGTTGTGATTGTTAATGCTGAATATTTACGTGTGATAGGTTTGCTGAAAATAGTGTACAGTGCGAAACAAAACCCTGATAACAATCCAAGTATGAGTACACTTATAGAAACTTCTATATCACCACTTGGTAAAAATCCAACAACGAAGCTACAACCAAAGACAGCTATGATTAATGCTAATATCTTTTTAATAGTAAATGCTTCTTTGAAAAATATTCTACTTAAAATCGTGACAAAAATTGGCCCTGTATATAAAAGTGTGACCGCTAAAGAAAGTGTTGATTGAGAAAAAACTTCAAAGTAAAAATAATTAAACAACGCTGTACTTAAAATACCTGCACATGCAAAGTTAATATGATCTTTTAAATTTGTTTTTAAGAGATGAGGATATCGTATCAACATAAAAATAAACAAAAACACAAATGTGAATACACCTCGAATAGCCACGACTTCCCATGCAGTAAACCCTTCTTTGTATAAAGGATTAACAAATAATCCAATAGTTCCCCATAAACCCGCACCACACATTGTCATGATATATGTTTGTAAATTCGTGCGCTTCACAACATAACCCCCAATCAAAGATATTAAATACAGTATAAAGGTTTCAGTGTAAAAAAACTTCTTTATATTTAAGTTCTTTAAAAAATTAAATAATCATTCATGTTAAATAACTGAAAATTATATAATTCACAATATTGTAACTATTCACATTTCGTTTAATTTGTTATATCATTTAAATTGTATTGGAAATTAAATTTTAAAGGAGTGAGCACATGAATAAGTTTTCGAAATATGTTGTAACGGCTTTATTAACGGGAGCTTTCACAGTTTCAGCACCACTCTCTACATACTCACCTGTAGCGAATGCAAGCGGATCAGGTGCACCAACGATGAAACAGGAGAAACAGCAGCAACAAACCGATCTTGGTTCTGAGAATATCATGGCTGTTTCATGGTATCAAAATTCAGTAGAAGCTAAAGCTCTATATTTACAGGGGTACAATAGTGCTAAAGTGCAACTGGATAAAGAAATTAAGAAGAATGATGGGAAAGAAAAACTTGCTATCGCACTTGATTTAGATGAAACAGTTTTAGATAATTCGCCTTATCAAGGATATGCGACATTAAACAACAAAGAGCATCCAGAAGGTTGGCATGAATGGATAGAAGCAGCAAAAGCAAAACCAGTATACGGTGCTAAATCTTTCTTAGAATATGCAGATAAAAAAGGTGTATACATTTACTACATAACTGACAGAGATGAAGATAAAGACTTCGAAGCAACTAAAAGAAACTTAAAAGAACAAGGTATTCCACAAGCAACTGATGACCATATCATGTTGAAAGGTAAAGACGATAAGAGTAAAGAACCACGTAGAAAACAAGTGGAAAAAGATCATAAGCTTGTAATGTTATTTGGGGATAACATTTTAGACTTCGGTGACCCTGAAAAATCAACCGCTGAAGAACGTGAAAAATTCATTCAAGAACATAAAGATGATTTCGGTAAGAAATATATCATATTCCCAAATCCTATGTACGGAAGCTTTGAAGGAACGTTGTATAACAACAACTATGATATTAGTGATAAAGAAAAAGATCAGCTAAGAAAACAATCAATTAAACAATTTAACCCATCAACAGGTGAAGTTGAATAAAATTTAAGGAAAGTAAATGGATTATATACAGTTGAACAAGCTAAAAATTATTAAATTTTTATTGTTTATTTCTATATAAAAATAAACAATAAAAGATGGGAGAATCATTTATAAAAAGAGATAGCATAAATAAGGAGGGGTAAAATGAATGGTGATTTATGGTTGATATTAATCACAATACTAGGTATAGGATTATTACTATATTTAGTAATGGTCTCAAAAATGCAGGCGTTTGTTGCTCTTTTAATTTCTAGCATTCTTATTGGACTAGCTTCAGGTATGAACTTGAACAAAATTGTAGAAACTGTTGAAGAAGGAATGGGAGGAACATTAGGCTTTATAGCTGTAGTAGTTGGACTCGGCGCTATGTTCGGAGAAGTATTAAAAGTCTCTGGTGGTGCAGAAAGGTTAGCTTTAACGATGGTTAATAAATTTGGAGAAAATAAAGCACAATGGGCACTAGGTATAACAGGTTTCATTGTTTCCATTCCGGTATTTTTAGATGTGGCATTAGTGATATTAATTCCTATCGTTTATAGTTTAGCCCAGAAAGCTAAAAAGCCAATTTTATTCTATGGTATCCCTTTATTAGCTGGGTTGGCAGTTACACATGCATTCGTACCTCCAACGCCTGGTCCTATAACGGTAGCAAAAATGCTAGGAGTAGATTTGGGGTGGGTTATTCTATTTGGTATTATAGCCGGTATTCCTGCTATGATTTTAGCGGGGCCTATTTTTGGAACATTTATAAGTAAAAAAGTACACTTAGATATGCCGGATATCGCTAAATTACATGGAGAAGTAAAAGATATAAAATCAGAAAAAGACTTACCTAGCTTTGCTTTAGTAGTAAGTCTAATCTTAATTCCGCTAATACTAATACTCATTAACACTGTGTCGGGGGTAGTCTTACCGGATGGTCTTGCTAAGGATATTCTAACGTTTATTGGACATCCATTTATCGCTTTAATTATTACAGTACTTTTAACATTTTGGTTATTAGGAACTAGAAGAGGTTACACTAAAAGCGATATTCAGGAGATTGCAACTAAAGCTTTAGAACCAGCCGGTATTATCATTTTAATTACTGGTGCAGGTGGAGTGTTCAAACAAACGTTAATAGACAGTGGCGTAGGTAAGGTGATGGGTGAGTTTATGGCACAATCTAACTTACCAATCGTAATGGTCGCATTTCTAATAGCGTTATTTGTTCGTGTAGCACAAGGTTCAGCAACAGTCGCAATGGTTACAGGAGCAGGATTAGTATCACCTATCATAGCCGATATGTCAGTGTCACAACCAGTATTAGGGTTAATTACAATTTCTATCGCAGCAGGATCTACAGCCGTTTCGCACGTGAACGACTCAGGGTTCTGGTTAGTAAATAGATTCTTTGGAATGACAGAAAAACAAACCCTTAAAACATGGACAGTTATGGAAACAATTGTAGGTTTCGTAGGATTTGCTGTTGTGATGATTTTAAGTTTGTTTATTAAATAATTAAGTTGTTAATTAAAGCTACTAGTTTATTTGAGACTAGTAGTTTTTTGTGATTTGGATAGTAAATTTCTTAACCAAACCATTAGTATTTGTAACAAGTCAAACGACTATACTAACCATGAGCAATCTCCTATTTATGAGAGATGTAAGTATTGGAGGTATACTGTTACTACTTAATACAAACACGTATGTTGGACTTATTAAGATTACTAAAAGTATAATATGTTGATAAACTTGTAAAAAGTGATAATGTATTATGAAAGCGATTACGAAGGAGGAATGGATTTGATAAAAGGCCTTATTTTTGATTTTGATGGGCTTATCCTAGATACAGAAACAGCTTGGTATGAATCTTATTTTGATGTTTTAAAATCAAAATATAATTATGAATTGGATCTTAAAGACTTTGTTAAATGTGTCGGAGCAAATAATGAAATACTTTTTAAAATTTTAAAAGAAGACTTAGGTAATAAGTTAGATGAAGACCAAGTATTTAAAGAAGTTCAGGAAAGACATCAAAATATAGTTTCAGAGAAACCTCTTAGAGAGGGTGTTCTAGATTATCTTAAGGAAGCTAAAAATTTAGAATTAAAACTTGCAATTTGTACAAGTTCAAAAGAAGAATGGATAAATAAACATTTGACTAATAAGGGAATTATTGAGTATTTTGATTGTTTTGTGACTGCAGATGATGTAGAGAGAATAAAACCGCATTCAGACTTATTCAACCAAACAATAAAAAGTCTAAACATTGATAAAGAAGAATTGTTAGTATTTGAAGACTCTTTAAACGGACTTTTATCCTCAGAAAAGGCGGGAATAAAAACAGTAATTTTCCCTAATCCAGTAACTGAACATTTAGATTTCACAGGTGCAAATAAAATTTATAAGAATATGTCAGAAATTGCTTTGGAAGATTTATTGAAGCAATTTTAAAAAGGACTAAAATGGAACAAAAATCCTCATTTTTATAAAAAAGGGATATTTAATCTATAAGGAGCAAATTTATGGATAGTTATAAATTAAAGTTTCAAAAACATCTACATGAATTAACAAAGAGTGAACAAAAAGTAGGGAATTATGTACTAGATAATATGGAAAGTGTCGTCCATAAAACAGTCAAAACTCTTTCTCATGAAGTTAATGTAGGAGAAACAACAGTATTAAGATTTTGCAAAAAACTCGATTATAAAAGTTTTAGTGATTTTAAACTGGGGTTATCTAAAGATTTATTCAATTTAGAAGGTATAAAGAATACAAATGAAATGGGGCAACTAGAGAGTTATATTTACCAATCTATGTTTAATATTCAAAATGCAATTGAACAAACATATAAACAATTGGATTTTAATACAATCCAAAAAGTTGCTGAATTATTAAAAAGTGCAAAAAGAATTTTATTTGTTGGATCATCTGCTTCAGGTATTACTTCAGAATATGCTCAAAATAAATTTATTAAAATCGGCAAAAATATTGAATATTATTCTGATAATCATATGGAGTTAATGAATTGTTCAACTGTTACATCTGAAGATGTTGTTGTTGCAATTTCTTCAAGTGGATTAACGAAAGATACTGTTAACGCTACATCTTTAGCTAAATCTGCCAACGCAAAAATAATTACTATTACTAACTCTGAAAACAATCCTTTAACTAAGTATGCGGATTATTGCATATTCACTATAGGTAAAGAAATTTTGCTTCAAGGTGGCTCAATAGAAAGTAAAGTTTCTCAAGATTTTATTATAGATACAATTTATCAAGCTATGCTCTTTGTTGATGAGGGAGAGTATAAGCAAGCAATAGAAAAATCATCAACATCTATCGTAGATAAAATATATTAGGAGGCTCAATTATGAATAAACTTAAAGTTGGTGTCATTGGTTTAGGTTTTATGGGAGAGCAACATGCAAAAATTTTGTCTGAATTACCTCAAGTTGAATTATTAGGTGTATGTGATTTAGATAAAAATTTAGCAACATCAATTGGAGAAAATTTAGATACAAAAGCGTATTTCGATACAGATGAATTATTAAATTTACCTGATTTAAACGCAGTTTTAATTTGTACTTCTGACCATTTACACAAAGATATAGCTCTTAAAGCTATAGAAAAAGGTGTGAATATCTTTATTGAAAAACCGCTTGCTGATACAAATGAAGATGCCGAAGAAATTATTAAAGCGTATGAGAAATCGAACGTTCGATTAATGGTAGGTCATACTTTACATTGGGATCCTCGTTATTTTGAAGCTTCCAAACAATTTGAATCTGGTGTTATCGGGGAACCGATTCATTTATTTGCCCGTAGAAATAACTCAATAGAAAATGGCGAACGATTAAAAGGAAGAACTTCCGTTATTAAGTTCTTAGGTGTACATGACTTAGAAGCTATCGAATGGATTACACAAGATAAAATTATTGAAGTCTATGCTACAGCTGTTTATAAAAGACTTAAAAAATATAATACACCAGATACGATTATTACTAATTTCAAACTATCTTCTGGTGCTATTGGAAGCTACGAAACAACATGGGCTTTACCTGAAAATCACGTTAATTTAGATGCTAAATTGGACATCGTAGGCACATCGGGGGTGCTAAACATTAATATTGTTAATCAAAATATTAATGTGTACACAAATGAAAGTATAAAATATCCAGATCCAATCACTAATATTGACTTATATGGCAAACAAGCAGGAATTCTAAAAGAAGAGCTTTCTACTTTTGTTAATAATATAATCGAGGATAAAGAATTTCCAATCAGTGTTAACCAAGCACATAGAGCCATTAAGATTGTTGAAGCTGTCGAAGAATCCATTGAATTAGGACAACCAGTTAGAATAGAACCGTAAATATAGAGGGGATGGTTTTATGGCAAATAATACAAATTTGCGTGTTAAAGTTCAAAGAGTCGGTAGTTCGCTAAGTAATATGGTTTTGCCTAACTTAGGTGCTTTTATTGCTTGGGGGTTATTAACTGCAATTGCTGTACCTACAGGTATAAAATTATTTAGTGACTTTGTAGATCCAATGCTTCATTATTTACTTCCTCTACTTATTGCTTTTACTGGCGGGAAAATGGTTTACGAGTTTAGAGGAGGAGTTGTAGGTGCTGTTGCAACAATGGGTGTCATTGTTGCAGCCGATATTCCAATGTTTATTGGAGCAATGGTGATGGGGGCCTTTAGGTGGTTTAGCAATTAAAAAGGTAGACCAATTATTGCAAAAGAAAACACCTACAGGATTTGAGTTGTTAATAAATAACTTCTCAGCAGGAATCACTGGTGCGCTTCTAGCGTTAATTGGTTCATTACTTGTAGGGCCAGTTGTTGTACTTTTAACATCATTTTTAGAGGCTGGCGTTGACTTAATGATTAAAATTCATGCGCTTCCTTTAGTAAGTATATTTATTGAACCAGCAAAAATATTATTTTTAAATAACGCTATTAGCCAAGGTATTTTAGCACCTATTGCTACAGGACAGGTAGCTGAACAAGGAAAATCTATGTTGTTTTTACTTGAAGCAAACCCAGGGCCAGGTTTAGGTGTACTACTTGCATATATGTTCTTTGGTAAAGGTTCATCTAAAACTTCTGCGTACGGCGCAAGTATTATTCACTTCTTTGGAGGTATTCATGAAATATACTTCCCGTATATCCTAATGAAACCTAAATTACTGATTGCAACTATATTAGGTGGTATGTCTGGAATTACGATACTAATGCTGTTTGATGCAGGTTTAGTTAGTATTGCTTCACCAGGTAGTATTATACCTATAATGTTGTTAACAGCTTCGGATAGTTATCTTGGCGTTATATTAAGTGTACTTGTTGCTACTATTGTTTCCTTTGTTATAGCTGGATTACTTCTGAAATTTGATAAATCTAATACTAATGATTTATCTGAGGCGACGAAAGAAATGGAACAAATGAAAGGGAAGAAAAGTCGTGCAACTCAATTTTTAACTAGTGACGAATCAGAAGAAGAACCTTCTTTAAATAATGTAAATCATATATTATTTGCATGCGATGCAGGAATGGGTTCAAGCGCTATGGGTGCTTCAATTGTAAGGAAAAAATTGAAAAAATCTAATTTAGAAAATATTGACGTTAGTAATGTAGCAATTAGTAATTTGCCTCAAGAAGGAGAAATTATTATTACACATAAAGATTTAACAGAACGAGCTCGAGAAAAACAGCCAGAAGCTTATCATATTTCTATCGAGAATTATATGAATACTCCTGAATATGATAATTTAATTGAAAAGCTTAGTGAACAAGAAAAAAGTAATAATGAAGATGAATAAAATGTAATTAAGTAATTAAGTATATTAACAAAAACATAAAAAAAGCGCGTTTTCTCTGATGTAGAAAACGCACTTTTTTATTTCCCAGGACATACCTTTCATAACATGCGGAAATTTTAAATTAAGATTTTTTCCATATAGATATACGGTTTTCACCTGGTTTTAAATTTTGGATTGGACCTAACACGGCAAATTCGTTTCTAGTATCATTGATTAAATCTGAATCAATAACAACTTCGTTTCCATCTGGTCTTTCAAAGTCTGCGTCGACTAATCTTACTTTAGGTAGTGAAGTGGTAGAGTGTACATCTCCTTTGAATTCTAATAATGAATCTGGCAATGTTACATTTAAGTAAACTTCATTTTCATCTTCTGTTATTGAAATTTTCGGATCGAATGAATTATCTTCAATGAAGCTTTCTTCTCTATTGAAGTGTTCGGCATTGTTTAAATATGCGTTATGGTTGATGAACACTGGTTGTTTTATTTTATGGAAGGCTTCGTGATCTCCTTCTTCTTTGGATACTAAGTCTTTATATTCTTCTAATGAAGTTGTGTATTCATTAAATATATGCGTGCCAATGTTTGATACACCTGGTTTACCAACAAATATATTATTATAAAATCGGTCATCTCCACCATAAACAGGTGCAAATCCAGCTACTAAAGTACTATGTGGTACATGGTAAGGTGTTGATCTATCTAACATTAATCGATGTACGATTTCACCGTTAATAATATTGTTAATATATGCGCCACCTTGTGCATGGTTATCTAGTGCATAGTCTGCTGTCAAAATATTATTATCTACAATATAAGGTCCACTAGTTACTTCAACAAATAGGTCTCTTGTATTATTTGCGAAAATATTTTTACTGATTCTTGTGCCTTGAGTTTGCCAATCAAACCACATACCTAAAGAGCAATTATGAACGTAGTTATCATAAACTTGTGTATCTAATGCTGCATGTAATTTTATGCCTGCAATTTCATGACCGAAGAACTCTCTTCTATTTCCAATATTATAAATGTGGTTACTATATACATGACTAAAAGCACATCCTAAATGTCCGACAACTGCGTTTTGTCCACAATCATGAATAGTATTATTTCTAATGATGTGAGAACCAATCGTTTCTTTATTCCAGTCACTATTAACTGCTTTAAAAACAGTTTCAATTTGGTATTGGTATCCTGGTTTATCTTTTCTATAAGTAGTAAAGTTATCACCAGTTGATATTTCTTTACCAATTGCTACTGCACTACACATAGAATCATGAATAAGATTATTTTCTATAATCCAATTTTTGCTCCAATTTGTATCAATTATTCCAGTTTGTTTAGCTGTAGGAGGTGACCATTGTGTTGCACCATGTGCAATTTCGAAATTTTGAATAGTTATATAATTTGTATGTGTTTTAACGGGAGCAAAAACATTTTCTCTCACATTAATTTCGATTGTTTCATTATTTGGATCATAATCTTGGAAATTAGCATAAATAGTAGTATGGTCTTCTTGAACATCTGCATGCCATACATATACTGATTCATCTGTATAATCAAAAGAGACTTGTTTATTAGTCCAATGGTCTAATGTTTCATGTATAGGCTGTGGATTTTTCAGAGAATCAAAATCATTCACTTCAAATAATGCTTGCCCGTTTATATAAACTTGTCCTAATGTTTTATTATTATCAACAACTAACCAATCACCAAATAGTTTGGTATCGAATGGATTGAAATGATTGAAAAATTGATTATCAATATCCACTTTCCATATATTTTGTTCTACATGTTCCCAGTTTTTTATTTCTTCAGAACCTTTAATTACTACTTTCTCATTATCTGCAGCTTTAAAAGTAATTCTTCTAGCTTCGCTTAAGCCACTATTAATATGAGTGATTTGTTCTCTATAGATGCCTTCATGTACGATTACTGAATCTCCTGGTAACGCTACTGAAGCGGCTTTATCAATAGTTAAGAAGGGTGATGTTTCAGTTCCTAACCCATAATCAGAACCGTTTTTAGCTACATGTATTAAATTAGTCATTTGAAATACTCCTTTTATTTATATATTTGTTTTGATCTCATTTCGCCAATATTATTTGAATGAATTTGTTGTTTAATTTGTGTAATAAACTTTTCATAATTTAAGAAGAAAGTAATGACACAAATGAGTACTACTGTTAATAATGGAAAGTATATTTGCATAGATTTAATTGCAAATATAGTACTTTCTGATTGTACAGATGCTCCTGCGACATAGCCTCCAATAGATAGTGACCAGCCCACGATAGCGGATTGTAATCCAGAACCGATTTTCATGCCTGCGCTAGCCAAACTAAAAATGGAACCTTGTACGGGTACGCCAGTCTTCCAATAAATAATATCACCAACATCTGCAACGATTCCACTTAATGCTGCAGTAAATGGTACAAGACCTATACCATTTATAACTAAACCTACAATGAGGAATGGTAAGTTTTCTGAGAATAATGCCATAACAATGTACGAAATTATAGAAATAACTAACCCAATTATAATACTATTTTTAATACCAACTATTTCTGCAAATTTAGGTGCGATTAACAGCCCTAAAATTGTAGGTAGCAATGTCGCTACGCTAAGAATTGCCATGACATTGGCATTATCAAAAATGTAGGTAGCATAGTAAACTCTCATACCATTATCAGTTTGACGTAAATACCATAATAGATAAAGAATAATTGTTATAATAAAATATTTTTCAGTTAGTAATGATTTAAGTATTAAGGTAAATGGAATACGTTTTGCCTTACCGTTGCTTGTATACTGTTTTTTAGCTACGTTTCTTTCTTTAACAAAATACCCTGTAATCATTAAAGGTACTGCACATAAAAATCCATAAATTAATGCTGTATAAGTCCAACCTTGCTGATTTTCACCAAAGCTTGTTACTAAAAATGTAGTGAAAGTTGTAATACAAAGTACACTAATATTTGAAAAAATAAAACGAATACTGCCTAATGAAACTCTGTCTTTTTCGTCTTTAGACATAAATGAGATAAGAGATGAGTATGCAACATTGTTAGCAGTGTAAAAAATAACTGATATTAAGAAATAAACAATGAAAATATATGCGATTTTACCTGTATTACCAAAGAAATCTGGAACGTTGAACAACATAAAAGTTAATACCCCTAGAATTGGTGCTGTCCAAAAGACCCAAGGTTTCGCTTTACCCATCTTAGTATTCGTATTATCGATAATGCTTCCCATAAATAAATCAGAAAACCCATCTGCAAAACGACAAAAAAGTATAATCGTTCCAATAACTGAGCCTGCAATGCCAACTACATCTGTCATGTATATAGTGATAAATGATGCGATGAAGGTCCAACTATAGTTAGCGCCAAAGTCACCAATACCGAAAACGATTTTTTCAGGCATATGCAATTTCTCATTATTATTAGATTGTAAAATCTGTTCACTAGATTGAGCTTCTACAGTTTCATTCATAAATAATATCCCCCCTGTTTAAAAACCAAATAAGTTGGTTAGTTTTTAAAACAAACTAACTTAAGTGAAATATTACCACTTAATATATTCTTTGTAAACGCTTTCTTATGTATTATTTATTATTATAATATTTCAATCTTTAACAAGTGTGTTTAAATCAAGGGTTAGAAGGTTATTAAAATATTACTATTTATTTCTCTTTTAAAAGTTTCTATAAATAATCTATACATAGACGTATGATGTTTGCAGATATATTTTATGCTATAGTTAAACCAAATCTGTGCAATTAAATAGTGAACGTTTTAATTAGTTTAAATTGTTTTTATTGAGGTGGTGTTAGTTTGGAGAAATTAGATGTAACAAATTTAGATTCAAATCAAAAGTTAGTTTTACAACAAATATTTAATAATGAACTAATCTCAAGAATACAAATATCTAAAAATCTTGGGATTAATAAAGCCACCATTTCAAGTATTCTAAATAAATTAAAAGAGAAAAAGCTTGTTAATGAAGTAGGGCAAGGTAAGAGTACTAAAAGCGGTGGGCGTAAACCAATAATATTAGAGATCAATAAAAATTTTGGTTATGTCATTTCTTTGGATATTGCATACCATTCTATTGAAATAATCTATAGCTACTTCAATGGAGAATTATTAAAGTATGAATCTATACCATTGACTAATCAAAAAATAACGCATGTGTTGGAATTGTTAAAATATCATATTAATGCTGATGAAAACTTTGGAACACATTTTGGTTTACTAGGTATCGCCATTTCTATCCATGGAATAGTTAATAATGAACAAGAAATTATACATCTACCGTTTCACGAATTAGAAAAAGTTTCTATGATTGAGAGTATTAAGGAAATCGCAGACGTGCCTGTTATCGTAGAAAATGAAGCCAATTTCTCTGCTATTTATGAATGTAATGTTAATAATAGTTTAGAAATCAATAATTTAATTACACTTAGCATACATAAAGGTATCGGTGCAGGTTTAATTATCGACCAGAAATTATATAGAGGTGCAAATGGTGAAGCGGGAGAAATAGGAAAGACACTCGTATCATCTATTGAAGATAACGAGAGAACATATCACAAAATTGAAGATTTATGTTCTCAAGATGCACTAGTTAATAAGATTAATAAAAGGTTAAATACACAAAATACATTATCAGAGCTTAAGAAGATGTATTATGAACGAAATGAAATTGTACTGGAAGAGATACAACAATTTTCAATAAGGATTGCAATTTTGATGTACAACTTAAATATGCAGCTTAATCCAAAAGTGATTTATATTAATTGTCCATTAATAAACGAAATACCCGATCTCTTAGATAATATTAAAACGACTTTTAACCAATATACACAAAAAGAAATAGAAATTAGTTTAACTTCAAATGTTAAATTCGCAACTTTATTTGGAGCTACACTCGCTATTACCCAGAAAATATTAGATATAGAAAACATTAAACTTAACTTTTAATTTAGAGAAGGCTGAGACATTCATTTATGTCACAGCCTGTTTTTATTTTACTTAAAGAAACCGTTTACAAAAATTAATTAAGGTGTTATATTTAACTCAATGTTAGTTAGTTTAATAAACAAACTAACTAAACCACAATTCAAGGAGGAGTTAAGAATGTCTTACTTTAATGTTGAAAAAGTGAAATATGAAGGTCCTAAATCAAAAAATCCATTTAGTTTTAAATATTATAATGCTGATGAAAAAATTAATGGTAAAACAATGGCTGAACATTTACGATTTAGTGTAGCTTATTGGCATACATTCACTGAAGATCTATCTGATCCTTTTGGTGTAGGTACTGCATTACGTGATTGGGATTCATTAGATGAAATGGAAAAAGCTAAAGCACGAGTTGATGCTATTTTTGAATTTATGGATAAAACAGGAATTGAATATTTTTGTTTCCATGACGTTGATATTGCTCCTGAAGGAAATACATTAGAAGAATCTAATAAAAATTTAGATGAAATTGTAGAATTAATTAAAAAGAAAATGAATGAAACAGGTAAGAAACTACTTTGGAAT
>CAACWL010000507.1_pt1 | contig 13559 bp, 11 predicted proteins | sample 2275641 | NCBI WGS metagenome assembly CAACWL01 (sample SAMEA5312462, study PRJEB27640) | indoor metagenome | biome: indoor environment; feature: uncontrolled; material: polymer tiles stone | place: Germany | collected 2014-07-07 | reverse complement strand
CCACAAACTTCTTCAAGACAGTTCATATCCCATGTTACAGGTGTCGTTTTTTCACCACGTTCATTTACTGGATTACGTTGAATTTCCATCAACGCAGCAATAACGTTCATATTTGGACGGTAAGGAATCACAAATGTTTCATCATAAGGCTTAGAATTTTGATCTTTTTGACGTGTAATAATCAGTTTAATCGTTTTTTCTGCCATGATTATTTACCTCCTTTTGACTTCTTAGAGTAGTCACGTACACGTGGTGGGATTAAGCTAACATCAACTGGCTCATAGTAGAATTCAGGTGCTTCTTTAGCGCCTTTAAACTTAGCCATCGTTGTTTTTAACCACTCTTCGTCATTACGTTCAGGGAATTCAGGTTTGTAATGTGCACCACGTGATTCATTACGATTATACGCACCAATTGTCATAACGCGTGCTAACACTAACATGTTCCATAATTGACGTGTAAAGAATACTGCCTGGTTACTCCATAACGCAGTGTCTTCCATATCAATATCATGGTAACGTTCCATTAATTCTACAATTTTCTTATCTGTTTCTAATAATCGGTCATTATGACGTACAACTGTTACGTTTGCTGTCATAATTTCACCAAGTTCTTTATGCAGTTTATATGCATTCTCAGAACCTTTCATATTTAATAAAGCATCGAAACGTCGTTGCTCTTCTTCAACTTTACGTGTATAAATATCATCCGGTAAATCTGTATATGATTTATCTAGCGCTTTAATATATTTAATAGCATTTGGACCTGCTACCATACCGCCGTATATTGCAGATAATAAAGAGTTCGCTCCTAGACGGTTACCACCGTGTTGAGAGTAATCACATTCACCTGCTGCAAATAATCCTGGAATGTTCGTCATCTGATCGTAATCTACCCAGATTCCACCCATTGAATAATGCACTGCAGGGAAAATCTTCATCGGCACTTTACGAGGGTCATCACCAGTGAATTTTTCGTAAATTTCGATGATTCCACCTAATTTAACGTCTAATTCATGTGCATCTTTATGACTTAAATCAAGGTATACCATGTTCTCACCATTGATACCTAATTTTTGGTTCACACATACGTCAAAGATTTCACGCGTTGCGATATCACGAGGTACTAAGTTACCATAGTCAGGATATTTCTCTTCTAAGAAGTACCAAGGTTTACCGTCTTTATAAGTCCAAACACGACCACCTTCACCACGTGCTGATTCACTCATTAAACGTAATTTATCATCACCAGGAATTGCTGTCGGGTGAATTTGAATGAATTCACCATTGGCATAGATTGCACCTTGTTGATAGACAACAGAAGCTGCAGATCCTGTATTAATCATAGAGTTTGTAGACTTACCAAAGATAATACCAGGACCACCAGTCGCCATAATAACTGCATCTGAACCAAATGATTTAATTTCAGAAGTTGTTAAGTTTTGAGCAACGATACCACGTGCAGCGCCTTCGTCATCAATAACTGCGCCCAAGAATTCCCATCCTTCATACTTCGTAACTAAACCTTCGACTTCAAATTTACGTACCTGCTCGTCTAATGCATATAATAATTGTTGTCCTGTTGTCGCACCAGCAAATGCTGTACGGTGATATAACGTTCCACCGAAACGACGGAAATCAAGTAATCCTTCGGGTGTTCTGTTGAACATAACACCCATACGGTCTAATAAATGGATGATACCAGGCGCTGCTGCTGTCATCGCTTTAACAGGTGGTTGGTTTGCTAAGAAATCTCCACCATATACTGTATCATCAAAGTGAATTAAAGGTGAGTCACCTTCGCCTTTCGTATTTACTGCACCATTAATACCGCCTTGTGCACACACTGAGTGAGAACGTTTAACGGGTACTAATGAGAAAAGATCAACACTTGTACCTGCCTCTGCTGCTTTAATTGTTGCCATTAATCCGGCTAATCCACCGCCGACAACAATGATATTACTTTTTGCCATTATATTGTCACTCCCTTAAATTTCTTATCCTACATAAATGCAAATAACGCGCGTAATCCGATGAAAGTAATGACTAAAAATGCACCTAATGACACATAAGCCATAATTTTTTGTGAACGATCTGACTGTGTGATACCCCAACTTACTGCAAATGACCATAATCCATTTGAGAAGTGGAAGATAACACTTACAATACCAATAACGTATCCAATAACATTAATTGGACTATTGAATAAATCAGCCATCATATCGTAATTAATGTGATGTCCTAATGCTGCCTGAACACGTGTCTGCCAAACGTGAATCGCGATAAAGATAAAAGCGATAATACCTGTAATACGTTGTAACAAGAACATCCAGTTTCTAAACGTCGAATAATGTGTCACATTATTTTTAGAAGTAAATGCGATATACACACCATAGATTGCATGGAATAAAATTGGTAAATAAATAACAAGTGTTTCTAATACAATCTTAAATGGTAAATTCCACATAAAGTCTGAAGCATTATTAAAAGCTTCCGGACTGTTTACTGCAAAGTGGTTGATCACTAAGTGCTGAATTAAGAATACACCTAATGGAATCACACCAAGTAAAGAATGTAACCTACGTAATGCAAATGATTTTTCTGAGCTTGCCAAGTGAAGTCCCCCCTACACATCTTTTTAAGTAAATTCACAAATTCAATAATACGCTTGTTCAAACGGTAAATCAAGAAACCGATTACAATTTCGTATAAAAAAAAGTTTGTGAAATTTAATTTTCATCATCATTGTACCACTCTTTAACGTTCTGTGGGGTATGAAAATGATTCTCAATTAAGTAATTTCACAAACATTTTAATTTAATATTATTCTTTATTATTCACTGTGATGTTCAACGTTTTCCTGCTCTGAATTTAAAGTATTGTGTATTTCTGTCGCTAGTTTAATAGGCACTCCGATTTGATTTATTTCTTCAATGGATGCTTCTTTTATACGACGCACTGAACCGAAATGTTTCATTAGCATTAGTTTTCTCTTTGGACCTATACCTTCAATCGCATCTAGTTGTGAAGATAAACCTGTTTTTCTACGTGTGTTTCTATGGAAGGTAATCGCAAAGCGATGGACTTCATCCTGAATACGTTGTAGTAAGTAGAAGCTTTGACTCTTTTTATTTAATGGAATGATATCAAAGGCTTCACCGTATAGTAATTCAGCAGTCATATGTTTGTCATTCTTCTTCAAACCTGCAACTGGAATATCTAGATTTAATTCGTTAACAAGCACATCGATAACACTGCTCATATGCCCTTTACCACCATCGACAACGATTAAGTCTGGTAAGGGTAAATTTTCTCTTAGCACGCGTGAATAACGGCGACGAACGACTTCTCTCATACTTTCATAATCATCTGGTCCTGTTACAGTCTTGATTTTATATTTTCTATAATCCCGTTTACTTGGTTTACCATCAACAAAACATACCATTGCAGCCACTGGATCGACACCTTGAATATTTGAGTTATCAAAGGCTTCAATACGGACCGGTGTTTCAATACCCATTGCATTACCAAGTTCTTCAATCGCTTTTACAGTTCTTTCTTCGTCACGTTCAATGATCTCAAACTTATTTGACAAAGCAATCTTCGCATTTTTAACTGCAAGATCCACCATTTCTTTTTTCTTACCACGCTGAGGTTGAATGACTTTTGTATCTACAACTGACTTAATCATATTTACATCCAGTCCAGTAGGCACATGCACTTCAGCCGGCAATAAATTTTCGGCTAAACCATAAAACTGTCCGATAAAATTGTAAAAATGTGACTTTGAATCATCAATCAACGGAATCATCGTCACTTTTCTTTCTATGAGATTACCCTGGCGAATAAAGAATACCTGTATGCACATCCAACCTTTGTCAACCGCATATCCGAAAACGTCTCTAGTTGTCATATCACTCGTCATCATCTTTTGTTTAAACATGAGTGACTCAACATGAGAGATTAAGTCTCGATATTCTTTTGCTTCTTCAAACTGAAGATTTTCAGCACGTTCATTCATTTTTGCACGTAAGTCATCAATAATTGCTGTATCTTGACCATTTAAAAAATCCGTCACAACCTGAATGTAATGTCGATACTGCTGTTCTTCAACATTATATACACATGGTCCTAAACATTGTCCGATATGATAATATAAACATAATTTATCCGGTAGATGATTACATTTACGTAGTGGAATAATACGGTCTAATAATTTTTTAGTTTCATGTGCAGCATAAGCATTGGGATAAGGTCCAAAATATTTACCACTATTTTTTTTTACCGTACGTGTAACTAACAATCTTGGATGTTTCTCGTTCGTAATTTTAATAAAAGGATAACTTTTATCATCCTTTAACAAAATATTAAACCTCGGATAATACTTCTTTATAAGTGTCAATTCTAATAATAGCGATTCAATCTCTGTATTCGTTACGATAAATTCAAAATCTCGTATTTCTGACACGAGACGTGTTGTCTTTTCATCATGTGCACCGGAAAAATAAGAGCGTACACGGTTACGTAAATTTTTTGCTTTACCGACATAGATGACTTGGCCATTCTTGTCTTTCATCTGATAACAACCTGGTTCATTCGGCAGCACTGCTAGTTTACGTTTAATATTTAATTCATAATCCTCCATAACATTCACCACATTTCTTTACTTAACACTAGTAAAACACACCAAAATAAAAAGAGCAAAATCAAAAGATTTCACTCTTAAAAATATTATTTTTTAGCTTAATCTTAGTAATGTTTTTCTAAAACAGCTTGTAATTGTTCTTTTGGTTGGAAACCAACAACTTTATCAACTGCTTGACCGTCTTTGAATACGATAAGCGTTGGGATACTCATAACTTCAAATTTAGCAGCAGTTTCCTGGTTCTCATCAACATCAACTTTAACGATGTTTGCTTTACCTTCAACGTCTTTCGCTAAATCTTCTAAAACGGGTGCGATCATTTTACAAGGTCCACACCAAGGTGCCCAGAAGTCTACTAATGTTACACCTTCTTTAATGTTTTCTTCAAAGTTTGTATCAGTTCCTTTAATAATAGCCATAATATAATTTCCTCCTAATATTTCTGATTAATATAAATGGAGTATAGCAAATTAAAATTCGTTGGTCACTACTTTTGCTCACTCTATTATAGTTATACCCTATAATGCAATAAATAAATATATGACACCCGCAATTAACATTAAAATTGATACAACAATCAATACTTTTGCAAGTTTATACATATCAAAGTTATCCAAATCAATCGCCTCACATTGTATTATTTTAACTCTACTACAGTTACACCAAAGCCACCTTCAGAAGGCATTCCACCTCTAAATGATTTCACAGCTTTAGATTTCTTTAAATATTGCTGTACACCTTTTTGCAATGCGCCTGTGCCTTTCCCGTGAATAATCGTCACTTGTTCATAATTTGATAGAATCGCCTGATCTAAATACTGTTCAACTTTATACAATGCATCTTCATAACGTTCACCACGAAGATCCAGTTCCATTTTTATCGTTTGACGATTAGCACGTGGTACAACGCGGTGATTCTCTTGTTTTGGTGGTGCTTCTTTTTCAAGTTCATTTAATGGCAGTTTCATCTTGATAATCCCCATCTGAACTACAGCTTCTTCACCATCAACATCTAAGATAACACCTTTTTGACCATAGCTTAAAACTTTTACATTATCACCTTTTGTAATGACTTCATCTTTAGTCGACTTTTTATTTTGTTTAATCTTTGTTTCGTGATACATACCTGATAATTTTGAACGTTGTTCTATCAACTCATTCTCTTTAATATCCGCATTTGATTTTAGATTACGCAGTTGCTTTAATAAATCATCCGCTTCTTTTTCGGCTTTTTTAACGATATCATTCGCCTGCTGCTTTGCATTTTCAATTAAGTTTTCTTTTTGTTTTTCGTAATTTGAGAAGGCCTTATTTAAATCTTTGTGTAAGTTCTGAGCTTCAATCTTTAATGTTTCAGTCAGCGCTCTATCATCTTCAATTTGCTTTGCATTCTTCTCTAATGAGGCAATCATATTATCGATTTCTTTATTATCCATATTGATCATTTGACGTGCTTCTTTGATAATTGAAAGATCAAGTCCTAGTTTTTTAGCGATATCGAAAGCGTTACTCTTACCTGGAATACCCATCAACAAACGATACGTCGGACTTAATGTCTCTACATCAAACTCTACACTCGCATTCATAACATGGTCACGGTTGTAACTGTATGCTTTAAGTTCGGGATAATGTGTCGTTGCCATCGTCATAACACCGCGACTTAAACAACGATCAAGTATACTCATCGCAAGTGCTGCTCCTTCAGCAGGATCCGTACCTGCACCCAGTTCGTCAAACATAACAAAGCTTTGCTCAGTCATATTTTCTAATATCGATACAATATTGGTCATATGACTTGAGAATGTTGAAAGTGACTGTTCGATAGACTGTTCATCACCTATATCACAGAATACTTCATCAAAGATACTTATCGTTGCTCCTTCAAATGCAGGAATCATCATACCACTTTGTGCCATTAGAATAATAAGTCCGACAGTCTTTAACGTTACTGTTTTACCACCTGTATTCGGACCGGTTATGATCACCGTGTGGATATCAGGATAGAATACAATATTATTTTTAACAACTGTCTCTTTTGGTAACATCGGATGCCATGCTTGTGGCAAATCGATTGTGCGTTCTTCAGCGATATTAGGCATAACCATCTTATTGCGGTTTCCGTATTTCGCTTTGGCAAGATTGACATCAAAATCAGCTAATACCTTGGTTGAATATGTTAATGCATTATCATACTCTGCTACTTCGTTTGTCAGTTCATAAAGAATACGTTCTACTTCTTCGTTTTCCCTATGTGTTACACTGTTTAATTCTGTTGACAGCTGAACGATACTATTCGGTTCAATATAGAATGTCTGACCACTTGATGATGTATCATGGACGATTCCAGGAAAATCCTGTTTGTATTCGCTTCTTACAGGGATAACTTGTCGACCATTACGAACAGTGACAATTGCATCAGATAATTTCTTTTGATTGTTTGAACTGCGCACAATTTGTTCTAATTTTTCTTTGATTTTACGATTGATACGATTCATTTCCTGACGAATTTGAGCAAGTTCTGGGGATGCATTGTCATATAGACTTGTTTCATCACACTTCGCCTGAATAGATTCGGCTAGTTCTGTTATCGTTGGTAATTGTTTTAATTGATTGTAAATGAGAGGAATCTCTAATTCGCGCTCTTCAAATTGATTAAAGATATAAGTTTTGTATCGATTAATGACTTTAATGTTATTTTTAATTTTATTGAGTTCGATTACAGATAAGACCGAACCGATGACAGCACGTCGCACAAGTCCTTCAATATCAGAAAGCATGCTCATACCCGGTTCACTTTGTCCCATCTCTATGACACGGGCTTCTTCCAGGTGCGTCATCATTTCACGTACTTCATCAATGTTTGACGTTGGATGTGTAGATTGTAAAATATGTGAAGACAGTTCATTTTGAGAAAACTCAACAACACGTTCTATTATTTTATCGTATTCTAAAATATTTAATGCTTTTTTATTCATAAATGTTACTTCCCTTTTGTTACCCATTCTTTAAACGTTGCACGGTCCATCGTATTGATAACCTGATTTTTCTTCACACGACCTTTAATTGCCGTACCTACGCCATAAGGCATTAAATCAAGTTGGTTAATCGCATGTGCATCCGTATTAATGGTTAATTGTAAATCCTGATATTGTCTTAATATATCCGCTGATAAATCTAAGCGCATTGGATGTGCGTTTAGTTCAAGTACTGTATTTGTTTCTTTCGCCATTTGGATCAATTGTTCAATATTCACAGCATACCCGTGTCTTTTACCGATTAATCTTCCAGTTGGGTGTGCAATATGTCTGACATATGGATTTTCGCAGGCATTTTTAAGTCGTTTCATAATATCCTCTTCAGATTGTGTGAGCGATTGATGTATCGCACCGATAACATAGTCGAGTTCTTTTAATATATCATCATTATAATCCATCGAGCCGTCACCTAATATATCCATTTCAATACCTGAATATATGTCTATCTCATTATATTGTTTATTCAAAGACTTAATCAATCCATTTTGCTCAAGCAAACGCTCTTCAGATAAACCATTTGCTACAAATAAACTTTTTGAGTGATCAGTAATTGCGATGTATTCATACCCCTTTTCAATTGCACGTTCAATCATCTGTTCGATAGAATGCGCACCATCGCTGTAAGTCGTATGCATATGAATATCACCCTTAATGTCATTTAAAGTGATAATTTCATCAAGATTTTGAATATCAAATTCTGAACCATCTGTGCGCATTTCGGGCGGAATATAGTTGACATTAAAGTGACGGTAGATTTCATTTTCTGTTGCATATTGAATAAGTGACCCATCTTGTTTTGTAATACCGTATTCATTAATCTTTTCATGCTTTGCTTTAGCTAACTGTCTAATACGAATATTATGATCCTTACTGCCAGTGAAATGCTGAAGCATATGTGCATAGCCTATTGTATCTGTATATCTGAAATCCGCTGTCGTCACTAAATCATCACGCTCAATCTGCACCGTAATTTTTTCATTACCTTGAAGCTCAATCTCTTTAATAAATGGTGCTTCACTTATATATTTTGAAACTGCTTTTCTATCAGTTGTATTAATGATGTAATCAATATCACTCGAGAGTTCTTTTTTCCTTCTGAAACTTCCCGTTGCATCAAATTGTAATATATCTTTTGACTCAGCGAGATACGCATCAATCATCTGTGTAAATTGATGCATTTGATAAATGCTTAACTTTTCAGTCATCGTAAGCATCTCTTCGATACCTTTTAATATATTTTCTTCACTTTTTTTACCGAATCCCGGCAGTTCACTTATCTTATTATCGATGCATGCCTGCTTCAATTGTTCGATATCATCGATACCCAGTGCATCATTAATCTTCACAATTTTTTTAGCACCTAGATTACGAATTTTCAGCATCTGAATCAATCCTTGCGGGGTTGATTCTTTCAAAGTTAATAATAGTGAAGATTCACCGTTCTGCTTGATGTCATCCAGTACTTCAGCTACACCTTTACCAACACCTTTAATTTCTGTGAAATTTTGAAGCGTGTTAATATCTCCCTGAAAAGTTTCGATATTTGCCGCAGCTTTACGATAAGCAGAGATTTTAAATGGATTTTCACCTGATAATTCGAGATACGTAGCAATTGTTTCAAGCTGCTTTATATAATCTTTTTTATTTAACATGTTCATCCTCCATAATAAAAGTCATAGACACTTTTGCCTATGACTTTATTTGAATATTTGAATCAAACCGATATTTTCCCACCATGATTTAGCAATGCCACTTAAGAAAGGTGTATAGTTAACGATAAAGTTAGAAATAAAACTACCTTGTAAATGTTCCTGAATCCAGCCATTTGGCAACATCGAAAATAAAAATAGTACGATGAATAACAGCAGATAACATTCGATAAAACCTAACACCGCACCTAGTGATGCATTTAATTGTTTAAGCAGTGGTAACTGCGAAATATAATCAAAGACTGTTGCAACAATCTGTAAAATCACTTTACTCATAAAGAAAATGATTATAAAACTCACGACATTATAAAATGTCATTTCATTCGTAACCATATTTAAAAATTCGGATTTATAATTACCTTCTGCTGATGGAAAAGGAATGATGAGTACAAGATGTTTTGCAAGTTCTGCATAATACATACGGGCAATAATCAGTGAACCAATCGTCCCCAGTAAATGCAATGATTGTAATATAAAACCTCTTCTTAATCCAATCACAGTACCAAGGATCAAGAAAAATAATAATAATAAATTAATCATTTTGTTCGCCTATTCTTTCTATATTGATTAACTTTTGTTTTAAGATTTCGTACTCTTCTTGTAACTTCACATAATCATCCATTATATTTACCGCCGCCAGCACTGCTTTACGTGAAGTATCAAGTCCAGCGCTCATACGGGCAATTTCATTGATTCGGTCATCTACGAGACTAGCCACGTGTCGGATATGACTCGGCTCATCTTCACCAATAATCGTATAATGTTGGTCATATATTGTTACAGTGATACGATTTTTAAATTCTCCCATAAAATCACTCCAACATCGTCTTTTATTACTGTTTATGTTACCATTTTTAGAGGAAGTTATACAATAAAAACATATAAGTGAAGAAAAAAATACGGAGTGACATATTTATGAGCTCGAATGTTTACCAATTAGATGAAAAATCAGCAAGTAAAATAATCAGTTTACTACCAGAGAGCGATAGCAATTTACCAGCGGGTTCCAAATATCGTAAGAAAATTGAAGGTCATACAGTAACAATTTACAATTCGAATAAATTTATGGTACAAGGTAGCGCTAGTGAAACGCTTGCAATAAAGTTACTTGGAAATGCAGGCATTAAATTGGCTGGCAGTAGTGAAACAAAGAAGAATGTTACCGGAAAAACAATAAGTTATGATGCATTTAACTGCATCGGCAGTGACGAAGCAGGATCAGGAGATTTCTTCGGCCCAATGACTGTAGTGGCAAGTTATGTTTCTAAGAAAAATGCAGAAATATTAAAAGTGCTTGGCGTTATGGATTCTAAAAATTTAAAGGATGATAAGATCATTGCACTTGCAGAACAAATCATCCCGATTATCCCTCATTCATTGTTAGTATTAGATAATCCTAAATATAATGAACGAAAAGCGATTGGATGGTCACAAGTTAAGATGAAAGCAGTGTTACATAACCAGGCGATTACGAATGTATTGAAGAAAATTGATGGCGCACCACTAGATTATATAGTGATTGACCAGTTTGCTGTGCAGGGCGTGTATGAGAATTATGCGTTGACTGCAATTCCGGAACGCGAGAAAACCCGCTTCGAAACAAAAGGAGAATCAAAATCAATCGCGATTGCAGCAAGTTCCATTATTGCGAGATACGCTTTTGTTAAGTATTACGATCAGATTATCCGTGAGACTGGAATACACATTACAAAAGGTGCCGGAGCTAAAGTTGATTTAGAAGCAGCAAAGATAATTGAAAGAAAAGGAATTGCTTATTTAGACAGTATTACAAAAAAAGACTTTAAAAATCGCGAGAAAGCATTAAGTTTAGTCAATAAGAAAAAATAGGAGTGAAAATATGATGATGGATTACTTATACATGACGTTAGGGTTATTAGTATTTGTGTATTTATTGTGGTATATCAAAGTGAATCTAATCGATAGACGCAGGAAATGAGATTATCATTGGAGGAAGCGGTTCTATTTTTCTTTTACAGCCGCATCCTTTTTCGTTCGCTGTTCTTTTGTTGAGGAAGCGGCTGTATTTTTCTTTTACAGCCGCATCCTTTTTCGTTCGCTGTTCTTTTGTTGAGGAAGCGGCTGTATTTTTCTTTTACAGCCGCATCCTTTTTCGTTCGCTGTTCTTTTGTTGAGGAAGCGGCTGTATTTTTCTTTTACAGCCGCATCCCTTTTAATTCGCTGTTCTTTTGTTGAGTACGCGACTGTATTTTTCTTTTACAGCCGCATTGTAATTTATTCTTTCGTTAAAAACTACAAAACATAAAATTCTTCATCATATTTCTTTTTTGTATATTCAATTTCATTTTCTCTAATAAAAAAATCATCAACTTTGTGAGGTAAATATTTACTATCTTTAAAAGTTCCCAATTTGTGATGTTCTTTCCCGAGCACTTCTTTAACTAAAGTCTTACCCACCCCAGTAAATTGAACAACATCTCTAACTGTAACGCCACTATTTTTCAAAACATATATTGCATCAAATGCAAGACGTACAAGCTCTTTCTTAGTCATTTCACAACCACATGTACACTTCACTTTTTTCGCGGTCTTTGGAACGCTTGGTAAAAATTCGCGACATTTCGGACACTTTACACCCTTTTTCATTTCACTAAATGGATAGTAATGTATACGTGGACTTCTTCCTTTATGATCATAGTGGTCAGCAAAAATTCGTGCGATTCCCAATTCTTCTGATGTTACTTCACGCTGGTTTAAATTTTCTACAATTCGATTAATGTCTTTATCAAATAATATTCTTTTATCACCATTAAACCCACTTACATTAAATTGTTCACCAACAAAAATTATAAAACTCAATACTTGATAACCAAATCCCATTTTATCTACAAATCGCAATAATCTCATATGTTGTTTTGTTTGCAATGCTATAGGATTATGAATGACATAGCCATTTTCACTTATAAAATTACCATCAACATAATTATATTGTCCTTCATAATATTTCGTATCAAAATGCATAATCTTCCCATTTGATATAATAATAAAATCATACTGTGATTGACCGTTTAATCTAAGTCGCATATCCCACAACTTAGCTCCTCCACTACAATCTTTGATCCGCTCATAAAATTGTTCTTCACCAAGCAAACCTTTCTCAGAAGTAAATAAATTTTCTTTATCAAAATCATCCATTTCATAACGTCCAGCAACTTCTAAAATATAACGCTCATATTGATTTAAAATCGGTGTCTTCAAAAACAACGCTTTCACCTCATTTAACATATGTTAACACAAAATAAATATACAACATCCTTCTCAAAAAACACAACAAAAAGAGGCCATCGTAAATGATGACCTCTTAACAAATATTATCCTCTTAACTTAGCACCTGTTGCCGTTAAGTTTTCTAATACTTTGTCATAAATCGGTTTGATATCTTCATCTGTTAAGGTTTGTTCAGGATTTAAGAACTCTAAACGTATTGCCACAGATTTCTTGTCAAAAGCAATATGTTCGCCTTCATAAACATCAAATACTTTTGCTGATTGCAGTAACTTACTATCAGCTGCTTCAATCACTTTAATTAATTCACCAGTATCTAATGAACGCTCAACTTCTAATGCAATATCTCTATTTGTTCCAGGGAACTTCGGAATCATGTTATAGATAATCTGACCTTGAACATCATTTAATAAAGCTTTTAAATCAAGTTCAAAAATATACGTTTCTTTTAGGTCGTTATCTGATTCAAATGAAGGATGCAATTGTCCAATGATACCAACCTTTTTATCATCGACAAATATATCAGCACTACGACCAGGGTGTAATAAAGTCTCATCAGAACGACGATATTCAAACTTAATACCTAAACGTTCACTGATTGCTTCAACAATTCCTTTTACATGGAAGAAATCAACGGTTTCTTTTTTACCTTGATGATAACTTGGCGTTACTTCTCCTGTGATAATACCCGCAATATGCTCCTCTTCAGATGGTAATTCTTCACCTTCAACTTTAAAGAACGTGTTTCCTACTTCATAAAATGCCACATTCTTCATTTGACGAGCATTATTATAAACGACAACATCAACTAAATGTGGAATTAATGACTGACGTAATTCAGCATGATCAGCACTCATCGGCATAAGTAACTTAACAGTATCTGCTTGTTTCAATGCAAACTGTTGTGC
>CAACWL010000131.1_pt1 | contig 13632 bp, 14 predicted proteins | sample 2275641 | NCBI WGS metagenome assembly CAACWL01 (sample SAMEA5312462, study PRJEB27640) | indoor metagenome | biome: indoor environment; feature: uncontrolled; material: polymer tiles stone | place: Germany | collected 2014-07-07 | reverse complement strand
GATGTTCCTAACTTATTACAAATTTCTGATGTTATGACCTTATTAAGTCATCGTGAAGGCTTACCTAAAAGTATTATGGAGGGTATGGCACAATGTTTGCCATGTGTTGTAACAGATACACGTGGTTTAGTAGATTTAGTAGATGATAATGAAAATGGTTATATCGTAGAAAAAGGAAATGATGAAAGTTTAACTTATGCATTTGTTAAATTATTAAAGGATGATAATCTACGTAACAATATGGGCGATAAAAGTAAGGAAAAGGTTGAATCTTTCACTTTAGATTCTGTAATGAAGGATTATGAACAGGCATATCTTAATTAAGATGCACGTGATTGGAGTTTTTTCTAGATGAAAAAAATGAATTTTGTTTGGATGTTTTTAGGCACTGGTATGGGTGCTATTATGGGGTTACTCATGAACATTCTCCTTGCACGTAATCTTGCTAAAGAAGATTACGGTATTTTTGGAATTGGTCTAACTTTTATTAATATATTATCAGTGATAATCGGTTTTGGTGTAGCAGATTTTATTGTAAAAAGTTTCGCTGTAGAAGGCAGAAGAGCGTATCGTTATGTGAATGCATGTATTTCATTATTTACTATTAGCTTTACAATCACCTTATTAATACTTTTAATAGTTGTATTCTCACCAATGTATGATTTTGAAACAAAGTACTTTCTTTTATTAATTGTACCGAATATTTTCTTGCAAGGTATATATGCCATAAACAATTCAATCAACCAAATCGAAGAAAATTTTAAAGCAGTTTCATTAAGCAACTTCTTATTATACTTTGTGCGCTTTTTTGCAGCTGTATTATCAGTATTAACATTCAAAGATGTTATTGCACTAGGATGGTATATTGTGATTCTTTCTATACTTGCTATTTTTCCTTTTTGGCGTGTAGTTAGAAAGCTATATACGCGCGAAATAAAAGTGCCTGTACTACAAGATGCCAAGATTCCTGAGGATGCTACGGTTTTAGAAACATTTAAGGAAACTTATCCGTTTGGCTTGATAGGTATATTTTATTTTATTTATTATCAAAGCAATGTATTGTTATTATCATTTTTAGTTGGAAAAGTAGCGGTAGGTGAATACAATGCTGCATTTGCGATAATACAACTTGCGTTTATGTTTCCTGACTTGATATTTAGACGTATTTTTTATACACGAATACATGTCTGGGCAACACATGATCCTGTACAATTAAAAAGATTTAACAAAAGAAGTTCGATTATATTATTTATACTTGGTTTAATAGGGATTATATTTATATGGTTCACAGCGAAGTATTTAATATTGTTCACAGCGGGTGAAAAATATTTAGATTCAGTGTTTTATCTTCAACTATTAAGTCTTGCGATACTATTTAAATTTGCTACTGCTGTAAATGGCACAATACTTTCAACGCAACATATGGTCTATAAAATGATGAGAATCAATGCAATTATTGCAATTATCAATCTAATTGCAAATATTATATTAATTCCAATATTTAAAGTTGAAGGTGCTATATTTGCTACACTTATTTCTGAATTTACAATGGCAATCATTGTATTTATCGTATCTCATAAATATTTAAATCGATTAGTAATTAATGCAACTGAAAATAATTTGGGTAATTAGCGATAAATATCTAAGTGTAAATTCTTTGTAAATATCACTCAAAATTTTAGTAAATTCATTTTAAAATACACATTTTATAAACAAAATTTCTAAAATGTAGTAAAAACATAAATTTCTTATGGTAAAATAAATTGATTATAAAATTAATTAGAACTTTTTGGAGGTAACAAAATGCAAGATACCATGAATTTCACTCAAATTTTTGAGGCATTAAAGAAAGGTTGGAAATTTATTATCGGTGTTACGATTTTATTTGCTTTAATTGCTGCAGCAATTTCTTATTTTCTACTAACACCAGTGTACAAGTCAGAAGCTACTTTACTTGTAAATCAAGAAACGCGTACAAGCAAGAGTAATGATGCTGTAGATTTACAAACAAACTTACAATCTATTACTACATATGCAAGTATTGCAAAATTACCAGACACACTTTTACCTGTAATTGATAAGTTAAATCTTAATGTATTACCAGAAGATTTAGCAAAAGATATCGATGCAACAGCTGTTCAAAACTCGACATTATTAACGATTACAGTTGAGAATCCTTCACAAAAACGTGCTGTTGATATTGCAAATGAAATTACGAAGACAATGGTAGAAAAAAATTCATTAGATTTAAATAACTTAAAAGTGGCTTCTAAAGCACGTGTGATTCGTAATGCAAAACCAGTAGAACCTACGCCATTAATCAATATCGGTATTGGAGCAGCTTTAGGTCTGTTATTAAGTCTATTCTATGTTTTAGCTAAAACTTTAATGGATGTATCTCTTAAAACTTCAGAGCAAGTCGAACGTGAAATTGGCGTTTCAGTAATCGGTAACATTCCATATATCAAATAATCATTGAATGACAAAGGAGTTTTATTATGTTCAAGAAAAGTAAAAGTAAGATAAAAAATAGAACGGAAAAAGCTAGAAAATTAATCACTTTAGAAAATCCTAAATCGCCTGTGTCAGAGCAATTCCGAACTTTACGAACAAACATTTCATTTTCGACACCAGGTAGCCAATTACAAAAGTTACTTATAACATCTTCTGTACAACAAGAGGGTAAGTCAACAGTTTCAGCAAATCTTGCCTGTGTATTTGCGCAAAATAATACAAAAGTATTATTCATTGATGCAGATATGCGTAAACCGACTGTACATAATACGTTTGGAGTAAAAAATGCTGTTGGACTGTCAACATATCTCACAGAACAAAGCACATTGAAACAAACTATTCAACCAACTGAGGTAGAAAACTTAGATATTATGTCTGCTGGGCCTGTCCCACCAAATCCATCTGAGTTATTAAACTCAAAGAATCTAGACATAATGCTAGATGAATTATGCACGTACTATGATTTAATAATCTTTGACAGTCCTCCAGTTTTATCTGTAACTGATTCACAAATTATTTCAGCAAAAGTAGATGGCATGGTATTAGTTATTGATAAACAAGAAAATAATAAATCCAATGTTAAAGAAGCATGTGATTTATTAACTGTAAGTGAAAACTCTAAATTATTAGGTATTGTATTTAACAATGATGAGTATGACACAGATAAGTATTATGTTTATCAATAATTAGTTATAGAGAGGATTTTTTGTATGCATAAGAATTTCAAAACGTTACTACTCGTCTTAATCGATACCTTAATAGTAACTGGTTCAGTATTTCTTGCCTGGTTAATTATTAAAGGATCGACCCCTGAGCCAAATATATACTTTGTAGTAACAGCTGTATCGATATTATTAGCCTATCTTTTATTTGCCTTTTTATTTAACCTGTTTAATAGATTATGGATATATGCAAGCGTAAAAGAACTTTTATCTATTGTTTATGCAGTAACTTTAGCAGTATTTGTTGGCACAGTGCTAACATACTTTGTTTTAACTTTGATGAAAGAAACGAATAACATTATCTTTGGAGCAGTAATTATCATTTGGTTATGTCTTATCGTCTTTATTGGTGCAACTCGTATTTTCTTTAGAGTTTTCAAAAAGAATAATGAGAACACAGAAGAATTTGAGCGTGTTTTAATTTTTGGTGCTGGTCGAGGCGGTACAACACTCGCGCGCCAGATGGAAAATGTACCTTCTATGAAAATGAAGCCGGTATTATTTTTAGATGATGATGTTAATAAATATAAGCAAGTAATTAACGGTGTTAAAGTGATGGGTTCTAGAAATGATCTACGTGCTTCTATCGATAAATATAATATTGATAAAGTAATTCTAGCGATTCCATCTTTGACACAATATAAATTAAAAGAACTATACGATATATGTATTGAGTCAGGCGTGAAAGTACAAATAATGCCTAATATTGATGATGTATTAACAGGTAAAAAAGAAGTTGCGCATCTTAAAAATATAGATTTAGAAGATTTACTCGGGCGTGACCCAGTCAGATTAGATTCAGACGGTATTCGTGATGAAATTAATAATAAAACTATATTAATTACTGGTGCTGGAGGTTCTATTGGTTCTGAAATCGTTAGACAAGCTTCTAGCTTTGGTCCGAAACGTGTATTGTTAGTAGGTCATGGTGAGAATAGTATCTATAACATTACAATGGAAATGAAAAATCGCTTTAAAGACGGTCATATTAATTTTGTACCTGTTATTGCCGATATTCAGGATCGTGACAGAATGTTTAAAATAGTAGAGAGATATCGTCCCGACATCGTTTTCCATGCTGCAGCACATAAACATGTACCCTTAATGGAAGCTAATCCAAAAGAAGCTATTAAAAATAATATTTTTGGTACAAAAAATATTGCTGAAGCGAGTGATGCATTTGGCGTTAAAACATTTGTAATGGTGTCAACTGATAAAGCAGTTAATCCACCAAATATTATGGGTGCGACTAAACGTTGGGCAGAGATGGTTGTACAAAATTTAGACAAGCGATCTGAAACTAAATTTGTTGCTGTTCGTTTTGGTAATGTTTTAGGTAGTCGTGGATCAGTAATTCCATTATTTAAAAAGCAAATTGAAAATGGAGGTCCTGTAACAGTCACACATCCTGATATCACAAGATATTTCATGACGATTCCAGAAGCAAGTAGATTAGTTATCCAGGCAGGAGTACTAGCTGAAGGTGGAGAAGTGTTTGTACTTGATATGGGAGAACCAGTTAAAATTGTCGATTTAGCAAAAAATGTTATTGAACTTGCGGGCTATTCAATTGAGGATATAGGTATTGAATTTACTGGTTTAAGACCTGGTGAGAAAATGTACGAAGAATTATTGAATGAAAATGAGGTTTCTGAAGATCAAGTTCATGAAAAAATTTATGTTGGTCGTGCAGTACCTAAAGACTATGATGCGTTAATGGCAGATATTGATCGATTAATGTCAATGTCTGATGAAGACGTTAAGGCACTTGTGATCGGTGAAGCTAATAAGAAATTTTAATGATAACCGAACAAAATAAGTGAGTAGGAGTACAAGCAATGGAAAAAAGTCAAATACGAACTGCTGTAATTTTTACAGCGTTTATTACAATAATGTTTTTAATAACCATCGCTTTGTATTATGTGAGCTTAGCTACTGGATACCATGGTCTCGCTATCCCCATTTTAGGTGGTAGTGATGATGGAGTATTCTATTTAGAAAATGCACTTGAAATTAAGAATGGTGGTAATGCCATTCTTACTTCAGTGCATGTTCTTGTATTAGGCTATGTTTTAAAGCTCTTTAATACAGAATATGTATTTTATTTAAAGATGTTTAACTTTTTAGGTGTTATACTGTTTGCGATTGTTTCGTATTTATTAATACGTACATTAGTTGGTAGTCGACATGCAATGAATCTTTATAGTTTGTTTTTAGGGATGATGTTACTATTTATTAGTTTCGTTTATGTTTCAACCATCTCCATTATCCGTGATATTTGGATATTTGATTTCTTCTTGTTAACGGTTTGGTTATTTGCGATTTTTCTAAAATCAAATAGTATTGCAAAAGTTCTATTAATAATACCTATAATGTTATCTATGTTTCTATTATTTAGTTATAGAGATTATGCGGCAGCATCATTTTTAGGTGCGGCAGGATTATTCATCTTCTTTAATCGCAAAAATAAATCTACAAATACTGGACTTGTAGTGATTACTGTTCTTGTATTACTTGGAATTTACTATACAGCTTTAAAAGACTTTGAAATTCCTTTTGTAGGATTAAGCTTAGCTGATGCCCTAAACTATCGAAAAAATGGACAAGAACTATATGCTGGAGCAAGTCAGTTAAATATTTCACTGGACCAACCGAATTATATTTTCTTTTTATTCAGTTATGCATACAGTCTTATTAGTAACGCATTAGGACCATTACCTTTCCAAGTTCGAGGTTTTAGTACGCTTGTATTATTCTTAACAGAATCAATCCCTATGACAATCATTTTCTTCTATATTTATAAAAATAGAAAATCATTAGAATATATCGATAAAATGTTATTAACTCAAAGTTTAATCTGGTTCTTATTTATTGGAATAACAAATGATAATCTAGGAACAGGTTCACGTCTTAGAATTTCAGGCTATTTATTTATCTTGCTCGTATTTGCAAAAATTTTCTATATGAAAAATTGGGGCAAAAAAATAGATGAAAAGCATGAAATTTGGAAAAATAAAAGTCAGTTTGTAAACAGAAGATGAGGTGACCTATGGATTTCTTAAAATTAAGAGAAGAGTTTAAAACACAAAGTTATGATTCAATTGTTCTCGCGACAACTTCTAATCATAGTTCCGATTTTCTTAGATTACCTGATAAATATATAAATGGTCAGAAATGTATGAGTTTTTCTATCGCTAATCCAACGATTGCGACGGAAGTTATTCAAATATTCGATGGTACAGCAAAATATATTTATGTAGATGTTGAAAGAAAACAAGACATTGATTTTATAACGATTGCTCAGGAAAATATTAAAATTAGTCGTTTGCGTGAAATGAAACCTAATGATTTAGCTATGGAAGCGGCTGATATTTTAATATACAAAACGATTAAAGATAAGAACTCAAATGTACTAATCGTAGGTACGGGTAATATAGGAATAAAGCTTGCTATTCGATTAACAGAGCGAAATTATAATGTATATTTACATGGAAGAAATAAAGAAAAAGTAGATAATTTTGTAAACATGATTAATCAAATGCTGCCAAAATACAGTAAGAAGATTAATGCCTGGGATAATGAACAAATCGATGTTTTATGCACGATGGTTTCTGCAGTCGAGGTTATTGATGATTCATATATTCCATACTTAAAGAATGGTGCGCTTGCTATAGACGGAGGCATCGGTAATTTCTCTAAAGGATTTATTAAAAATGCACATTTAAAAGATATTAATGTATTGCGTTTAGATGTACGAATTTCAAATGACTTATTAAATGGTATAGATCAATCTTATAATTCTAATTTCTTTACTGATATTAAAGGTGAAAAGGATTTTAATGGTATCCATATTGTATCTGGTGGTATTATTGGAAAAGAGGGAGACGTTATTGTTGACCGTATTCATATTCCTAAACGCGTAATTGGTATCGCTAATGGTATCGGTGGTGTAAAACCAGTTGATACAATCAGTGATTTAGAAAAAGAACAAATCAATATCATTAATGAAGAAATTCGAAAAGAGGCAGATAGAAAATGAAAAGACTATTTGATATTGCAGTAAGTGGGACGGCACTTGTATTAATTAGCCCTGTCATCGTAACTTCTGCAGTGCTGATTAAGAAAAAGCTTGGGTCACCCGTACTATTCAAGCAAACACGACCTGGTAAAGACGGGGAGCCATTTGAGATTTATAAATTCCGTACAATGACTGATGAGAGAGATGCACATGGTGAATTATTACCTGATGCAGAACGTTTAACTGATTTCGGTAAAACATTGCGTAAACTCAGTATCGATGAATTACCGCAATTGTTTAATGTGTTAAAAGGTGATATTAGCTTAGTCGGACCTCGTCCATTACTGATGCAATATTTACCATTATATAATGAACACCAAAAACGACGAATGGAAGTTCGACCTGGAATAACTGGGTGGGCACAAGTGAATGGTCGTAATAACATCAGTTGGGAAGAAAAATTTGATTTGGATGTATGGTATGTTGACCATCAAAGTTTTATACTAGATTTATACATCATATACTTAACGGTTGTAAAAGTTTTTAAGCAATCAGATATAAGTCAGGATGGGCACGCTACTGTCCCAGCATTTACTGGTACAAAATAAAATAGTAATAAATGAAAGAGGGCATTATAATGAATAAACGTTTACATTTATCAATTGCACATATCGGTGAAAATGAACAAAAATATGTTAAAGAAGCATTTGATCAAAATTGGGTTGCTCCTCTCGGACCTAACGTAGATAAATTTGAAGAAGTAGTTTCTAATTATGTAGGAAGACATTCAGGTGCGGCTTTAAATTCTGGAACTTCAGCGATTCACTTAGCAATTAAATTGTTAGATATTAAAGAAGGAGACACAGTCTTCTGTTCTTCTCTTACATTTATTGCAAGTGCAAATCCAATTTGCTACGAAAAAGCAACGCCTGTATTTATCGATAGTGAACGCGATACATGGAATATGTCTCCTGTTGCTTTAGAAAAAGCATTAAAAGAAGCGAAAGCTGATGGTAAATTACCGAAAGCAGTTGTGATTGTAAACCTATATGGTCAACCTGCGAAGTTCGATGAACTACTTGCTTTATGTGATGCATATGGTGTACCAGTGATTGAAGATTCGGCTGAAAGTTTAGGTGCTGAATACAAAGGTAAGAAATCAGGATCTTTTGGTAAGTTCTCTATCTTCTCATTCAATGGAAATAAAATCATCACAACAAGTGGTGGTGGCATGTTAATGACAGATGATGAAGAATTAACGAAAAAAGCACGTTTCTTATCGACACAAGCTCGTGATCAGGCTATTCATTATCAACATAGCGTGGTTGGATACAATTATCGTTTAAGTAACGTGTGTGCGGGTATTGGTCGCGGACAAATGGAAGTTTTAGATGATCGTGTAAATCGACGTCGTGAAATCTTTGATATTTATGCGCGTGAAATTGGTGATATCAATGGTATTGAATTAATGCCTGAATTAGCAGAAACAAAATCTAATCGTTGGTTAACAGCTTTAACGATTGATCCGGACACATTAGGTATTCAACCAAATGACCTAATTGCTAAATTAGCTGAAGAAAATATTGAATCTCGTCCTGTATGGAAACCATTGCATATGCAACCTGTATTTGAAGGTACAAAGTATTTTGCACATGATGAAGATGTTGCGAAAGATTTATTCGAAAGAGGATTATGTTTACCATCTGCTTCATTAATGACTGACGAAGATGTTGTATTTGTTTGCGATACAATTAAGAAAATTATTCAAAAATAAATCCAATTAAAAACTGAAATGGAAGTTTCAGTTTTTTTTTGAATAAAGCGAAAAAGAGCTGTTGAAAGTGGGTTTTATATGAAAAACTTTTGGCGACTATTATTAATATTTACCATTCTTTTATATATTGGAAGCACATTAATATTTACAATCTTTCATTTTCAATTTAAACATCTTGGTATAGACGATAAAATAAAACAAAGTAATTGTGTGTTGGTGTATAATCCTGGACAAGATAAAGAAATATTAAGTACTGCAAAACAATTATTAGATAAAAATCCAGAAAGTAAACTTATATATACGCCATTTATAGTAAATAATGATGTTAATAGTTTACAATTACTGAAAGAAGTTGGAATTAATAAGTCGAGCGTCTTGCCGGAATATTATAGTATTTCTATGAAAGATTCAGCGATAAGTGCTGCTGAAATTATGCATAATGAAAATATGGATGATTGTATTCTTGTTGGACGAGACTATGAAATGAAGCGTTTAGTTTCAACATTTGAAAAAACTAATCCATTATTTAACTTTTATCATCAGTCAGTGAAATTAAAAGGTAAAGACTATTTAGAAACATCTGAAGGTAGAAAATCAGCAGAACATGAGTTATGGCAATATCCAAAACTATGGTTAAATCGATAACAGGAGGAACAATCAATGAAGAAGAAATTGCTTGGTATTATTGGTGTGTTATTATTATTAGCAATTATTGCAGTAGGAATTGGAGTATGGAGTTATAACAATGTTGATCATGGTGATAAACCGAAGAAAAGCGACGTTATTATTATGATTGATGGTGGAGATAGTGGTCGATATACTGAAACAGGTCGTTTCTATGAAGAAAACTATGCACCTAAAGTCATGATTTCACCAGCTATTGAAGATAAAAATGGTTTAAATAATGTGAAAGCAGTAGAAGAAGCAGGTGTGCCAAGTAAGGCTATATTAAAAGAGATGAAAGCTACATCAACATGGACGAATGCTACTGAAACTTTAAAATTAATGAAAGAACATAATTTAAAGTCAGCGTTAGTAGTAACAAGTGATTATCATGCAACGCGTACGAAACTTGCATACAATCGTGCAAATAAAGATTATGGCTATGACATTTCTGTAGTCGGTGTTAAAAGTAAAGATGGACTTAAATGGAATGAATATCAGGCAGGTAAAGATCAAGCATTCCGTGAAGCATATATTCTTCCGGCATATTGGTTAGGTTTGTATAAATTTATTGACCTATAAACATATTGAAAGCACTAGGAGAAATCCTAGTGCTTTTTATAGTGTAAATGTTTTTTTCGCAAGAATATCTTTTAAAGTATATTGATCAAGCACTTTTAAATAAGCAGTCAAGGCCTCTCCTAATACACTCATCAAACCGCAATGATCAATAATAGGACAAGTATTAGTCTCTCTATCAAAGCATTCAACAATATTGAAATGTTCTTCTGTTTTTCTTATAAGTTTGCCAATATTGATTTCATCAGGAGCCATCTTAAGTGTAATACCACCACCACGACCACGGGTAGTTTCGATATAACCTAAAGTACCTAAATTATTTACAACTTTAGTTAAATGATTTTTAGAGATATTATAAAATTTTGCAATTTCATCTATTTGTGTACGTTGCTCAGTTCTCGCCAGAAACATGAGTACTCGTAAAGAATAGTCTGAGTATAAAGTAAGCTTCATGTTAATCCTCTCCTCATAACATTATTATAGTCTTTTTTTATCAAATAAAAAATTAATATTTTACTAATTTATGAATATTATTAAAGGATTATGGTTGAGTTTTTCTTATTATAGATGTAATATTATATATGTGATTTAAAGATGTATTTAAAATACTACTTTTAGGGGGAAAATAAATGTTAACAGAAGAAACAAAAAGTATTATCAAGGCAACGATTCCGGTTTTAGAAGAACATGGGGACGCAATTACTACAGCATTTTATAAACATATGTTTGAGGAACATCCAGAATTACTGAATATTTTCAATAAAACAAATCAAAAATTAGGGCGACAACAGACGGCGTTAGCTCAAACAGTAATTGCAGCAGCAAAACATATTGATCATTTAGAAGCCATTATTCCAAATGTTAATCAAATAGCACATAAACATAGAGCTTTACAAATTAAAGAAGAACATTATCCAATCGTAGGAGAGAATTTAATTTGGGCGATTGGTCATGTATTAGGTGATGCAGCGACACCAGAAATTATTGATGCATGGACAAAAACATATGGTGTCATCGCTGATGTCTTTATTCAAATGGAAAAAGCGTTATATAAAGAAGAAGAATGGCATGATTTTAAACCATTTAAAGTTATTGATATAAAAAAGGAAAGTGCAGAAATTAAATCATATACCGTTATGTCTGATGAGATTAAAGTACAACCGATTAAAGCAGGACAATATATTACTGTTAAAGTACATCCTGAAAACGAAGAAAATGATGCATTACGTCACTATTCAATTTGTTCAGTAGATACTACTAAAGGTATTAAATTTGCAGTGAAACGTGATGTAGCAGGCAATGAAAAAGGAATGGTTTCTAATTACTTACATGATAATGTAAAAGTTGGAGATGAATTATTATTATCAGCACCTGCAGGAGAGTTTACTGTAGATGCAGCGCAAGAGAAAGATATCGTATTAATCAGTAGTGGTGTAGGTATGACACCGATTATGGCAATGTTAGAAGACGAAGTTAAAAAAGGACGCAATATTAAATTCATACATTCTGCTTATAATAGTGACGCTGTGCCATTTAAAGAAGAAATAAAGAAATTTCATAATAAAGAAAATGTACAATTTTTCTTCAATTATTCAGAATCCGTTGGTCGTTTAAATAAAGCTAAATTAACGGCTATCATTAATGGTAATGAGCAAATTTATATGTGTGGATCAGTTGCTTTCATGGAAGCAATGTTAGAAGTATTCAATGAAATGAATATTGACCGTAGTCAAGTACATTTCGAACCATTTGGTCCGAAAATGAGTATAACTATATAAAAAATAACTGGTACATATGTACCAGTTATTTTTTGTATATATTTACTTCATACTGCGTTTTGCTGCTAATAAAGTATTGTTTAATACCATAGTAATTGTTAATGGGCCGACACCACCTGGTACCGGAGTAATTGCGCTGGCAACTTCACTTACTTCATCATATTTTACATCGCCAGTAAGTTTACCGTCAACAACTGTATTACCTACGTCAACAACAACAGCTCCAAGTTTAACATCTTCTTTAGTAACTAATCCAGGTTTACCAACCGCTGAAACGATAACGTCAGAACGTTTTAATACTTCTTTCATATTTTTACTACGAGAGTGTAATAATGTTACAGTTGCATTTGCATCAGTTAATAATTTAGAAACAGGTTGTCCTACAATATGGCTACGTCCAATTACTGCAACGTCTTTTCCTTCTAAATCCATATCAGCATTTTTTAAGATTTCCATGATGCCAAGTGGCGTACATGGAATATATGTTTCAACACCTGCATACAAGCGACCTATATTGATTGGATTAAATCCATCAACGTCTTTTTCTGGTGCAATTTTTTCTAATACTTTTGTTTCATCAATTTGCTTAGGAAGTGGCACTTGAACTAAAATACCATGAACGTTTGCATCATTATTCAATTTTTCAATTTCGTTTAATAATGTTTCTTCTGTTGTTGTTTCATCTAAATGAATAATATCAGATGACATTCCAATTTTTTCTGCTGATTTTTTCTTGTTATTCACATAACTTTGACTTGCACCATCATTTCCTACAAGGATTACTGTTAAATTTGGTGTAACGCCTTGTGCTTTTAACGCTTCTACTTCTTCTGCTAATCCTGCGCGATAATCTACTGCAATTTGTTTACCATCTAACACTTTTGCTGTCATGAAAAAATTCCTCCATCTTTTTTTCGAACGATTAAGTTTATTATAGCGAAAAAACAATCAAAAATACGAACGAATATTAATATTTTCATAAAAAATTTTATGATGGTTCGTAATTTACATTGAAAAATCAAAATCTAATTGTTATGCTATATAAGTAATATACACTTAATTTAAAGCGTTTATCAAATAATTCATAAAGGGTGATAAAAGGTGAAGGTAGCAGTAATTATGGGATCTTCTTCTGACTGGTCTACAATGAAGGAAGCTTGCGAAATGTTAGAATATTTCGACATTTCTTATATTAAACAAGTTGTTTCGGCGCATAGAACCCCATTAGAAATGGTTGAATTTGCAAAGAATGCACGTAATAATGAAATCGATATAATTATCGCTGGTGCTGGAGGTGCTGCTCACTTGCCAGGTATGGTAGCTTCTATGACTACTGTTCCAGTGATTGGTGTGCCAATAGAAACGAAGACGTTAAAAGGAATGGATTCACTACTTTCTATCGTACAAATGCCGGGTGGAATTCCTGTAGCAACAACAGCTATCGGTAAAGCGGGTGCTAAAAATGCTGGTATATTAGCTGCACGAATATTGAGCTTGAAAGATGCAAGGCTAATTAAGCAGTTAGATCGATTTGAAGCTTCATTAGTAGAGAAAGTTGAGGCGATGCAGCATGACCTTAAATAA
>CAACWL010000981.1_pt1 | contig 13814 bp, 17 predicted proteins | sample 2275641 | NCBI WGS metagenome assembly CAACWL01 (sample SAMEA5312462, study PRJEB27640) | indoor metagenome | biome: indoor environment; feature: uncontrolled; material: polymer tiles stone | place: Germany | collected 2014-07-07 | reverse complement strand
GGTAAGCAGTAAGGATTGTTTATCATCTGTATACTGAAGTCTTCTATCAGTACGATGCAATAAGAAGAATCCAATCGTCTGATTTTGATTAATAATCACGACATCGTGTACATTATCGTTTATTTCTTCGATGCTGTATTCTGGTAATTGCGTGTACTTTAAAGCTTCAGCTGGTTGATAGAATTGCTTTAATCGCTCTTTGTACTGCTCCTCATATGGAACCAATTGAACCATCTTGGCACCTCGAATGACAATAAATTTTTATTATTACTTTTTTTACTATATTATTAATATAACAGAATTTTTTATGAGGTGAAAAGATGTTTATCAAAAGTATTGCATCAAATTTTAAGCCACATGAAGCAACACCTTACTATATGAAAATCCCTGCGATCAAAAAGTTGGAACGTATTGATTTAACTAAACCTGTGACGATTATTGTAGGTGAAAATGGAACTGGGAAATCAACTTTAATTGAAGCGATTGCAGTGAATTATGGGTTAAATCCAGAAGGTGGAGGTAAGAACTTTAACTTTGCAACGAAACATTCACATGCAGGACTATATGAAGAAATAAGGCTTGGAAAGATGGGTGTACCAAGTGATACATTCTTTTTACGTGCAGAGGGGTTTTATAATGTAGCTACTGAAATTGAGCGACTTAATGCGATTGACGGTAGACTGCTCAACAGTTATGGCGGAAAAAGTTTACATGATCAATCCCACGGCGAATCATTTTTAGCGTTACTTAAGTACAGATTCCGCGCAAAAGGTTTATATATATTAGATGAGCCGGAAAGTGCTTTATCACCGATGCGTCAAATGTCGATGATTGTTAGGATAAATGACTTAGTAAAGCGGGGTGCGCAGTTCATTATCGCAACGCATTCTCCAATTATTATGGCATATCCAGGTGCTGATATTATTCAGTTAAATGAAGATGGATATGACCGCATAGATTATCGTGAAACAGAACATTATATCGTTACAAAAGCATTTATCGATAAACCAGAAAAGATGATTAAGACTTTATTAGAATAGTCTTAATCATCTTTTTATAATGTGATGATTTCTTCTTTTAAATCGAGATCATGACTTGTTAATATTTTCTTACATAGAGGATCTTTACTTACTTTATTAATCCAAAGTAACGCCTTCTTTAAATCATAGAGATTCATCACGTGAGCTGGAATGATAATCTCTTCGTATGATGTATTGACCAGTGCAGCATCACTCGTGATTAATATATACTCTCCATCACTATTCATTACTTTCACCATAAATAAACCAACGCTATGACCTGGGGCATGGATGAGCTGTACTGATTTGTCTCCGAATAAATCATATGAAAAGCCGTTTGGTCCAATGCCCGTTTGATCAAACTCGAAACACGTTAGATCAACACCATCCCATAATTTTTGAAGATAACGGATTACGCGTTTATTGGATTCTAATATCTCTTCACGACTCGCAAATATATATTTGGCATCTTTAAGCTGACGTACGCCGCTTACATGGTCACTGTGGAGATGTGTCAGTAGCACATAATCTAAGTCGCCTGGTAGTATTCCTCTTTTACTGAGCTGTTCGTCTATCGATTGTCCTTCAGGTAAAGTAGCGCGATGAATTAATCGCTGTAATCCCAACTCTTTATGTTCCTCTTTACGTACACGTTTATGCCAGCCTGTATCAACAAGAATTAATCCTTTCGGGTGTTCAATCAGGAAACATGCGATAGGATATTGTTTGCGATTTTTCTTACACGAAATAAATCCAAGCTTTGTAAGTGGATTTAGGGATTTAGTCTGTGTCGTAACGGTGCGATTGACAGTAATAAACCCTGTCTGAATAACATGTATACTAATTTTTGACAAGTAAATCCCTCCATTCCAGATAATGTTACAACAAGCGTATCATATTATTTCTAAAGTTGTATTCCTTTATTGTTACAATTTGTTAAAGTTGTATTAAAAAAGATACTCTAAAAAGAGCATCTTATTTTATCGGTCCATCGACATCTTTAAAATTATCAATGCCGAATGGAAATACATTATTTTTAATATTTGTTTTAAGTTCCTGCAATGAAACAAGAGCGAAATTGGTTAACTGCAGAGGATAGTTATATCGCTTTGTATTATCTAAGAACATGTCATTGTTTCTTAAAAACCATTGGCCTGTATTCGATTTGACATAATCCATATCCAGGTCAATATATGTAATGTTACCTTCGTCATCCTTTTGACAAGGTGTTGAGATATTACAAAAAATCTTAACGGGTTTATATTGTTCATCGATTGAAATTGATACCGTATATCCATGATATTTAGAAAGAAAATGAAGCGTATCGTAATCAAGTAAATATTCTTCGTCTTTAATGAAATGTTTTAATAGAGAATTTTTTTCACATACTACAAAAAAGTAATGTGGTGTTTCAGAAAGTAATTTCCCTTCTACTTCTACGTGAGGTCTATCTGGATATTTATGTGATTTTATCTTTACTGTGTTCACTATCTGGACCTCCTAATTTGATGTGTAGGTTTATTATAATATGAAATCGTTTTCCATGCATTGATTTCAATAGTTCTCTTTAATAATGTCATAAATTCGAGAAATTTTAAACCGTAACTCAATATGTTCTCTTAAACCTTACATAATCTTTAAAGTGTTGTAACATAACTGTACTGAATATTCGTTATGATAAACTCAACAAATCAATGAGGTGGATTATGGGACGTTTATTAGAAATATTTTTTGTTGCATTAAAACTTGGCGTGACGAGCTTTGGAGGACCAGTTGCGCATCTTGGTTATTTCCGGGCTGAATATGTCGAGAAAAGAAAATGGCTAAGCGATAAAGTATATCAGGATCTTGTCAGTCTATGTCAGTTCCTGCCTGGTCCGGCATCGAGTCAGGTCGGTATCGGCATAGGTTTAATGCGAGGGGGAATACTCGGCGCAATATTAGCCTTTTTAGGATTTACATTACCGTCAGTCTTTATCCTGATTACGTCAGTCTACTTTATGAAGGCACTCGATATGGATCTGGATTTTATAAAAGGATTACTCATCGTTGCAATTGTAGTCGTATTATATGCATTAGTTGGAATGGGTAAGACCACGTTAAACAATTTAACAGCCATCATGATCTTTTTAATCAGTTTATGCACTGCACTTGTATTTCCAACAGCATATACGCAAATCTTAATCATTATCACTTCCGGATTAATGGGTATGTTACTGTATAAAGTTGAAACGAAAAAAGATGCGCCAATCTCGATTCAAGTTTCGAAATCAATGAGCATTGCTGCGTTACTATTGCTTGTTAGTTTAATGATTGGACTACCGATTATTGCCCAGGTGATTAATAATAACTGGCTACATATGTTTGACAGATTGTTTCGTGGAGGGTTACTGGTATTTGGTGGAGGTCATGTCGTATTACCACTGTTACAAAGTGCCTTCGTACCGGATATGATGGATATCGATACATTCCTTGCTGGATATGGCTTAACACAGGCGATGCCTGGTCCATTGTTTACCTTTGGTTCATTTGTTGGCGCAAGTTTATTTGGCGTTATAGGTGGACTCGTCGCTATGGTAGCAATCTTCTTACCGGCTTTTTTATTAGTGATCGGTACTTTGCCGTTCTGGGCTGTTATTCGTGAGCATCGATTGATGAAACAAGCATTAAAAGGAATTAATGCCGGTGTTATCGGTATATTAGGGGCTGCATGGATTAATCCGATTATCACGCATACTGTAACGCACTGGAAGGATATTGTATTTAGTTTAATACTTTTTATTTTATTATATTTTGTAAAATTGCCACCGTGGGTTATCGTCGTACTCGGTATTATTATAGGATTAATTTTTTATAGATAAGTACACATACATTGTGTACTTCTTTTTTATAGTAGTAGATAAGTTGCTTAAATGATACAATAAGTAAGTAATTTACAAAGAAAAAGGTGACAGCATGAGATTTAGCTGGGCAGATAGTCATCCGTTGATGGCCGAATATTATGATAATGAATGGGGTATTCCATCGCATGATGATACATATCTCTTTGAAATGCTCGTGCTTGAAGGGATGCAGGCAGGACTTTCATGGCTGACAATACTGAAACGCAGGGAGGGCATGCGTGCTGCTCTCGATCAATTTGATTATCAGAAAATCGCAAAGTATGAAGCTGATGACTTTGATCGGCTGATGACGTCAGATGCGATGATTAAAAATAAATTAAAGATTGGTAGTATCATTAATAATGCGCAGAAATTTATGGAGATTCAGCAGAAGTTTGGTAGCTTTGATCGATACATATGGTCATTTACAGACTTTAAACCAGTGATTACATATTTTGAAGAAGAAAGTTTAGTGCCTGCAGATAACGCTTTATCTCAACAAATTAGTAAAGAGTTGAAGAAGCGTGGTTTTAAATTTGTCGGGCCGGTAATAATTTATGGATTTTTAGGTGCAATAGGTATCATTCAAGATCGATTACGTTAAAGAGGTGTTATATGTACAGTAAAGAACTTTTTAGTGAAAAAGTAGAACAGTATCGGAATTCCAGACCTAAATATGCTTGTGCGTTAATGGATTATATGAAAGAAACTTTTTCAATTGATGAGACGACAACGATTGCTGATATTGGTGCGGGGACTGGTATATTCACTGAACTATTACTGGATCTAGGCGCAAAAGTTATTGCGATTGAACCGAATAGTGCGATGGCAGCACAACTCCGTCTGGCATTAAAGTGTAAAGAACTTGAAATACATGAACGACCAGCAGAAAGTACAGAAATTGAATCTCATACCGTTGATATGATTACTGCAGCACAAAGTTTTCATTGGTTTGATCAAAATGCGTTTAAAGCAGAATGTAGAAGAATATTAAAAGGGAATGGCCCGGTTTGTCTCGTCTGGAATACACGTATAGAAGAAGCACCGATTAATGTAAAGACCGCAGAAATTTATTCTGCATTCTGTCCAAACTTTAAAGGATTTATCGGTTACGGTGGTGGGGTGCATTATTCTGAAGAAAGTATCTCAGATTTCTTTGGAGGTAAATATGCTAAGCAGTCTTATGAATTCCCATTAACGTATGATAAACAAGGATTTATCGATCGTTTGTTGTCCGCATCATATGCATTAGTAGAAGGCGATAGACAATATGATACGTTTGTAGAAAAGTTAGCTAACCTGTTTGATGAATTCGCTGAAGATGGCAAAGTAATCGTGCCAAATGAATCAGTACTCTATTACGGAACAATATAAATTTGCACTAAATATTTTATGCGCAAAAAAAGAACACACTTTATCATTTGAACTGATAAAGTGTGTTTATTTTTTATTTTGTTCTGGTATTCAGGTAGGTGACTGCTTGTATTAATCTCTCTTGATAGATGATGCTAATCCTAAGCAGATAATCGCAAATAGGATTGATAAATAAGGAGCAACAGATAAAGAGAATGTTTCTACAATAATACCACCAATTAACGCACCAAATCCGATACCCGCGTTTAATGCTGACATGTTCCAAGCCATGATAGTGCTTGAATCACCTTCTACTTGCTTTATGATACCGATTTGTATGGCTGGGTTTGTTCCCCATTCAAAGATATTCCAGACAAGCATCACGAATAGTAATACAAAGTAAAATGGTAAAGCGATATTAAAGAAAAGTAATGATAGCGTAAATACAGATAAGGCGATGATCAACCATTTCTTACTACCAATTTTATCTGCCATCATCCCACCTAAACTTGTTCCCGCAATACTACCTAAACCACAAACGAATAATAGAATAGAGACGTGTTGCAGCGTATACCCATGACTGATCATTAACGGGCTAATATAAGTAAACACGATATAGTTTGAAGCTAATATAAAGAATGTGATACCGATATATTTTGCAGCTTCTGCCGGATACAGTAGTTTTGAATGTTTGTTTTCATCTTCCGCCTGTACATTAATTTTATTTGGTAACTGAAACATTAAGAGGATGGTTGCAATAATACTCACTATAACAATCATCCAGAATGTCGCACGCCAACCGAACATTTCACCGATTTTTGTGCCAAGAGGTACGCCAAATACATTAGCGCCACTAAATCCGATGTATACAAGACCTAACATTTTCCCACGTTCTTCAGGTTTACTTAAGACGACAGTGAGCGCTAATAGCTTTACAACGATAATGCTCGATGCCGCAGAAGCAATAATACGTCCGATGACGATGACGGTAAATGTATCACCTACCGCATTAATCGTATTTCCAATAATAAAGATAATCATGCTGATGAGCAATATCCATTTCGGATTATATCTTTCAGTAAGTTTCACGAGAATTGGACCACAAATAGCAACCGTAAAAGCATAGATAGTGACTAATTGACCGGTCAGAGATTGATTAATATTTAAATCATCACTGATAAGCGTTAATATACCTGCAACTACCAGTTCGACCATTCCAACAACAAAGATACTAAGTATAAAAGTAAATAATTTAAGACGTGTCATAATAGATCCTTTCAATATAGCGTGCACTAGAAATTATATCAGTAAAAATAAAAAAGTACATCCTTAATGTTATCAGATGAATAATTATGATAAACACTATACAATGAAAGAGAGGTGAGCATCAAGGGAGCAATACTATCATTTATTGGCGATATATTTGCAGCAATTGCGACAAGTCTATTACAAAAAACAAAACAAAGCGAGGAGCATGACAATGAATTATAATGAACAAATCGATTTAGTATTTGAACAGTTTGAGAATGGTGATATTGAAGAGGCGACAAAGTTATTACAGGAAATTGGAAATAATATCAATCCAGGTGATGAAGATTACGCGGACTATCAATTAAATGCGGCATATATTTATGCAGCAGATAATCACTTTGATAAAGCACGTGAATCATTAAATAACTTATTAAATTCTGAAGATGCAGAAGAACAACAAATGGCATATCATCAATTAGGATTAGTAGAAAGAATGGATGCAGAGTTCGATCAGTCGATTGCATACTTTAAGAAAGAAGCTGAATTAATCGATGCCAACTTTAGTGATGATACAATTAAACAATCTGTAAATTTATACGAGTTAGGATATGTCCAATTATTAAATAATCAATATGATGAAGGGAAAGCGTCACTTGAAGCATCTTTAAAATTAGCTGAACAGTCAGAAGATGATTTAAGTATTGCGATTTCTAACCGTGCATTAGGTGAATTATATGCGGCACAGGAAGAGATGAATAAAGCTAAATCTTACTTCACTGAAGCGAAACGCTATTTCCGTAAAGATGGCGATGAAATGGGTATTGCTGAAATTGAAGCTTTAGAAGCGGCAATTTTCTAAAAATTCATTGTCAAAAGCGCTATAAAAGGTCATAATGATAATGAAAAGGTTTTCATAAAGGTTGTCAAGGAGTGATGGGCATGATTCAGGAACTAACTAATGAAGAACTTCAAGATGCAGTGGATCGAATTGCTGAGATTTATTTAACAAATTTCGAAGATGCGAGAAGCCATAAAGAAATGGTAGCAAATATTTTAAAGTATAGTGAAACACCGGGATTTAAAGCATTGATTAGTCATCAGTTTGGTAATATCAATGGTTATTTATATGGTTATACGAGTGAGAGTAAACAATTTTATCGTGAATTAATCGATCGATATTTAACAGCTGATGAGAAAGAAAAATTAAATGGTGCATTTGAGATTCTTTCCATCGCTGTCGATAAGAATAATAAACATAGTGGGATAGGAACGAAGTTGCTTGCAGCACTTCCAGCAGGTAAATATTATTTAACAAGTGATGTGCATGATATCGTTGCAAATACATTCTACTATAAGAATGATTGGCAATTGCTAAAAGGTAATATGCATCTACATCCAAGCATACCTGATAAAAATCTATATTATAAAGAAGTGAAATAAAACTGGATACCCAATCGACATTATCGATTGGGTATTATTATGGTCTTTATTATTCGAATGTTCAAAAAAATGAATATTTTAAAATAGCATTTACACAGTAAATTGAGTGTGTTAATGTATAAATATTAATTTTTGTGAATAAAAAATGGAGGAAAGTAATGGAACAATATGATAAGAAGACCTGGAAAATAGGTCAAATGAAATTTATTATTTTAAGTTTATTAGGTATATTTTTATTTTTAACGCCACTACAAGTTGATGGTAAGACGAGTTTGCCTGTGGCTGTACTTGCCAAGTGGTTTTTAAATGTACTGGGTAATACAACACCGACATTGATTTATAGTGTAATTATGATTTCGATATTATGTACATTTTATTTTAGTTTTATTAGTAAACCTAAATCGTCTTATATTAATACTTTATTTAATGTGAACTGGATATGGTGCATTGTTAGGTTAATAGGTGCAGTATTTGCAACGATTGTTTATTTTAAAATGAATGTTCCTTTTGTTGATACAGAAGCCACAGGACAATTAATTTATTCTGGGTTATTGCCAACTTTAATTGCAGTCTTTTTCTTTGCAGGTTTGTTTTTACCATTTTTAATGGATTATGGTTTACTTGAATTTTTAGGTCCAATGTTTTCGAAAGTGATGCGCCCACTTTTTACATTGCCAGGACGATCAGCGGTTGATAATCTGGCTTCGTTTATTGGAGATGGGACAGTAGGCGTAATGATTACTTCTAGGCAATATGAAGGGAATTTCTTTACACGTCGAGAGGCGACTGTTATTGCAACATCATTCTCAGTTGTATCGATTACGTTTGCGATAGTAGTGTGTGAACAAGTAGGGTTAATGAATCATTTCTTTGCCTTTTACGGTACGGTTATCGTATCATGCTTAATTGCAGCGATGATTATGCCACGTATCTGGCCATTATCAAAAGTGCCAGATCAATATGCAGATGGCAGTACAGAAATTATTGATGAGACGACACCTGAAGGACATACGATTGTAAGTTATGGTTATCACAATGCGACAGTTAAGGCAATTAAAGCGCCAGGATGGAAACTGTTCTGGTTATCAGGGGTGAAGACTGTTGGGGATATGTGGTTTGCCGTATTACCAGTAGTAATGGCAATCGGAACATTAGCAACGATTGTCGCAGAACATACGAAGTTCTTTACATATATAGGGCTGCCGTTTGTACCTTTACTTAATTTATTGCAAATACCAGACGCAGTTGCTGCATCTGAAACAATATTAATTGGATTTGCAGATATGTTCCTGCCTTCAATTCTAATCTCAGATGTAAAGTCAGATTTAACACGCTTTGTAATAGGCGCACTTAGTATTTCACAATTAATCTACTTATCAGAAGTAGGTGGGGTGATTCTAGGTTCTAAAATTCCGGTTAGTCTGCCAAAATTATTCGTCATCTTCTTGATGAGAACAATTATTTGCTTGCCGATTATAACGCTTATGGCACATTTAATCTTTTAAGGCTGTCAAAAAAAAGTGTAAAATAAGCCCGAACTGTTTAAACAGTTCGGGCTTATTTTTATAAACATTCATATATTTCTACCGACTCAAGTGTATGTTTAATATCATCTGCAAACCAAATGGCATTCCAATCATCCTGACGACGTTCAAATGCTGTGCGTGCTTCGTAATCAGCTATTGAATTGTAGAAAATATCTAGAACGATTATCGTTGTTGTGTCGTTTGTTTGTCTATACATTTTAATATCGGTACTCGATGGCATTGAATTGAATTTGTGGTCCGCCGATGCCTGAAACTTATGCATCAGTTCAGGTAGATATTCATTTTTAGTTGTGTAGGTGAATACAACTTTAATCATTTACCAACCTCTGTTTCAAGTTTTGCGATTACTATCTCTGAACCTAGCATCGGTGATTCCTGTTTCTCAGTATCTGATTTATTACCACGTTGTGCGTGCGCTTTTTTAAATGCATCGCTCGTTTTCCATGCTTCGAAATCTTCTAGTGTTTCCCACCAAGTGTTTACATGTAGTTCGTCATATTCTTCTAAGTTCTGAATTGACCAAGTTTCAATTTTAGTAAATCCTTTAAGCTCTGATATATCGCCACCTTTAGTAAACATAGGTGCCATTTTTTCTGCAAAACCTTTTTTCATTTTAATTCTGTTTGTTACGATATACATTATTTTGCCTCCTTATTTTTTGATAGGGTTTGTCGCCCAGATTTGATTTTGTTTAACAAATGTACGTCGATTTAATTTTAATTGGCTCACAATAACTTCAGCAATATCTTCAGGATGCGTCATCGTTTCAGGTTCAAGTGACGGTTCACCGATTAAGTCTGTTAGCACTGCTGAAGGATGAATTAGAAATGTACGGATATTATGCGGACGCATTTCTCGCATAAAGCTATCAGACATACCAGAAAGTGCAAATTTAGTGGCAGAATAAGCACTTGAATTGGCATTAGCATTCACTGCTGACATAGAGCTCATATTAACGATATCGCCTTGACCTTGTTTAATCATGACTGGTGCTACTTCCTGCATAAAGCGGAATGGACCGTATACATTTGTTTGGATGAGCTCATTTAATAACGCTTCTGATGTTTCTAAGAACGGTGCATTTTTCATTACACCTGCGTTATTTACTAATATGTCAATTTGCTCAAATGTTTCAAGAACGTGCGCGACACAAGCTTTAATATCTTCTGCATTTTTATTATCACAAATAATCGCTGTCGTATCGATATCGTATTGATCGAGTGTTGTGATAGCTGATTCTAACTTATCAAAGTTACGTCCGGTAATTGCAATATTTACGCCTTCCTGAGCTAAAGCTTTCGCAATTTCAAGACCGATACCACTAGAACCACCTGTAATTAAAGCAACTTTTCCTTTTAATTGTTCCATTGTATTGCCTCCTTTACCTTCACGTTTATAGTAACAAAATTAAGCGAAGGGAGGATAGTAATATGAATGATGATGCTTATTACAGAAGGCGTGTGGTGGAAATGGTTGAAATGTGTATCATCTTTTCCAGATACTCGTACCATCCGGAAAAGACGGGCGAAAATAATAATACAAAAAAAATAAAAAGAGGCCGTATATAAACCCGGCCTCCATCGTATTACAATTACTTATTTAATTCATTGATGATTTTTTTGTCGTTGTGTGTGTAGATGATGTATTTTTTATCTTTAGTGTCTAAAAGGATACGATTAGTTTTACCAAAAGTTGAACCGATACGTACTACTTTCTCATCGTTATTCTCATCTGCACCAGCGTAAATGTTTGTATCTTCTTTCACGCTTAAGATGTCTTCGTTCGGAATTGTGATGTCAGCAACACGCCATTTGATATTTACTTCTTTATCGTTCTTAGTAATTCTCATTGCCATTTTTAATACACATCCTTATTTATTTGATACCATAAATATACCCCTTTTTGTGACGACTTACAATTAAACCGATGTTTTTTCCCGAAAAAGAATGAAAATTACGTGATATGATTGAATTAATAAAACAAACAATAGAAAGGCAGAAATTAAGGAGGATAATATTGAATAAAAAATTTCAAATGTATGTATTACTACTCGGTGTTGTTGTCGTTGCTTCAACTTTACGAGCACCGCTCACAGCAATTGGTCCAATGATTTCAGAAATAGGTGATGCATTAGATCTTCCGAAATCCTTACTTGGAATGCTAACGACGATTCCACTGATTATGTTCGGGATTGTGTCACCGTTTGTGGCGCGTTTCTCTCGTTCTGTAGGGCTGAGTGTTGCATTAATGATTGGCATGTTTATTCTACTCTTTGGTCTTATCATTCGTATTATTCCTGACATCTCTATGTTATTAACGGGTACGGTATTGATTGGTATTGGTATAGCAATAGGAAATGTAATACTTCCGAGCTTTGTAAAATGGCGTTTTCCTGAACAGATGGGGTTGATGACGGGTGTATTTGCTGCGACGATGAATATGACAGCTGGTATCGGTGGTGGTTTAAGTGTGCCATTAAGTAAGGTTAATGATGGGGGATATCAGTATTCACTAGGGTTCTGGATATTATTTAGTATTGCTGGTATTTTACTATGGATGCCACAACTAAAGTATAATCCAAGGTTATCTGTAACAGAAAGTAAGCGTCCTATATACAAATCTAAACTTGCGATTGCAATTGCTTTAATGATGGGATTTCAGTCGATGAACTTTTATTCAACTGTTACTTGGTTTCCAGATATTTTAATGTCTTATGGCGTTGATCAGGAAGCAGCGGGTTATTATTTAATGCTCAATCAGTTTGCTCAATTACCGATGACATTCCTGATGCCTGTTATTGCAATGAAAATGAAAAATCAACGTCCACTTGTGTATTTATTTACAGCATTATTTTTAATTGGCTTCAGTGCATTGTTAGTCGGCAAGACAATATTTATCGTCATTGCCATGATAGCGACTGGTCTGGCAGGTGGTGCGGCATTTAGTCTATGCATGTTGTTCTTCTCACTACGTGCTAAGACTACTGAAGATGCGATTGAATTGTCAGGCTTCGGTCAATCGGTTGGATATTTTGTAGCAGCAATTGGTCCTATGCTGCTCGGATATTTACATGATGTATTTAATAGTCACACACCGAGTTATATTATGTTCTTCGTAATTACCATTTTGATGTTTATATTTGCTTTCATCTCAAGCCAGAATAAATATATCTTTGAATAGAAAAACTGCTCAGTGATTTTAACTGAGCAGTTTTTTACGTTTCATTGTCTTAAATTGCATGTATTTACTGTAACTATAAAGGATAAGACCCGTCCATATACAGAAGAAAGTTAAAAGATCGGTCATACTAAATGACTCCCCGAACAAAAAGACACCTTGCAATAATATTAAGGTTGGTGAAATATATTGTAAGAAGCCGATTAAAGATAATGGGATACGCTTTGCACCTGCAGTAAACATGATGAGTGGCACTGCAGTAGCAACTCCGGCAAAAAGTATTAGAAAACTCGTATGATTCATACCAAAGTGTTGTTCGCCTTGTTTCGCTAACAGTATGAGACCAACAATTGCAACTGGTAATGAAATGATTGTTTCAAGCGCAATACTATAGATGGCATCGATATTGACAAACTTCTTCATCAGTCCATATAATGCAAAACTCAAAGCAAGAATAATTGATAAGAGAGGGAAAGTTCCACTACTCATCGTCATATAAAGCACACCGATTGCTGCAAAGATAATCGCAAATGTCTCTAATAAATTAAAACGTTCTTTCATAAATATAAATCCAAGTGCGATACTCATCAATGGATTGATGTAATATCCAAGACTTGCCTGCAACACATGATGGTTGTTGATCGCCCAGATAAAGATACCCCAGTTCACCATAATTACGACACTCGCAACAATTAGTGCAATCAATTCTTTTTTACGATGGAATAACGCTTTCGTGTCTGTTTTAAAGGTGCTCCATTTCTTTAATGCGACAATCAAGATTACCATGAATACAGCTGACCAGATAACGCGATGAAATAATATCTCATACGAGTTGAAGCTATCGACCGAGCGCCAATACGTAGGGAGTAATCCCCATAATAAATATGCACCACCTGCGTAGAGTACGCCTTTTGTATTTTCCTGCATATATACACCTCCGTCTTTTCTATCATCATCATAGCAAAACTCTATTATGTCATGCTTAAATGATGCTTAAGTGCAGAATGAATAGTGTTTCTACACATTTTTAATGCATGTGGTATAATACTTACATTGTATGTTGTTAATTTCATACATCTAAGGAGAGAAACAATGAAAAAGTGGATAAGTATTTTGCTTATGTCAGTAGTACTTTGTGCATGTGG
>CAACWL010000757.1_pt1 | contig 13867 bp, 15 predicted proteins | sample 2275641 | NCBI WGS metagenome assembly CAACWL01 (sample SAMEA5312462, study PRJEB27640) | indoor metagenome | biome: indoor environment; feature: uncontrolled; material: polymer tiles stone | place: Germany | collected 2014-07-07 | reverse complement strand
TCGATAAAATTTCTTATGTGTTTCAAAAGAATCCGCTCCTGAAATAAAATTAAGTCTAAAGCAAACGCTCTAGACTTTAGACATTTGTGAAGGCATCATGTAATTTAGAAAGTTCTTTCTCGAGAGCAGATAAAATCTTTTTGCCTTCATCTTTTTCAATTAATCCGATACGTGTTGCAAAATCTACTTCACGACTTAAACCGAACATCTGTGTATCTAACACCTCTTCATAAAGAGGACATTGTGGCATTGTTAAATTGTCCATTTGAACTTTAATCAACTGCAAAATTTTCTCTGCATCTTGATTGAGCTGGTCATATGCCTTTTGTTTGTAATCTAAATGGTCACGCATAGCATACACCTTCATTTCATTATTCTTATACTTTAAAATTCTATATGACAAGTCCTTAAAAATCAAGCATTTACTTAAATAGAATATGGTATTATAAATATGAAAGGGTGATAGTATGATTATACAGATTAAAGGGAAAGTAAAATTCAATATTACATTAGATCCATCTACTTTTATCTTTGATGATCGCAAAGTTGAAATGGAAGCGCTTTTACAAGGTGAATCTTCAGGTGAAGAAAAAATAAGCTTCCAGGATAATTATGAATGGAACCGTGAAATATTAGAAGGTGGTTCAAAACCTCCGACACTTGTTTCTGAAAAGAAATTTAAGAAACAAGCATTATTAGAAGGTACTTTCTTAATGAATATGCATTCATTTATTATTAATGCAGAACCAGATAGTGATGCAACAAAAGTCGAATTATCGAATGAAGATACTAAAGTGCAAATTACTTTAGCTGAATTGAAGACACTATACTTCCAGTTTTCTAAAGACGGTAAACGTTTATACGACGATGGCATGGTTGATGCTTACTTATATAACGACGAACTCAAATTAATCATGAAACACGTTACAGGTATTGCGTTAATTTAATTATTTTAGTTAATCATTCGAAATTTATTATCACAAAAAGAAGCTCAAGACATTCGTCTTAAGCTTCTTTTTGTTGTCGCTCTTTATGCAATCGATATCGATACAATCCAAGTACAATCGCTGCAATGATTAAACTTTCACCGACAGGTAAAAATACTGCCAGGAAGTTTAATATAATACAACCCAGGAATAATAAAATATATATGACCACATTTTGCCAAGGTTTTAATTTTCTCGCAAATCCTAAATTATAAACTATTGCACTTAATATAAATATCGCAATCAGCAAATACCACATTCCACTCTCTGGATGTTTATCAACTGCAAAAAGTTTAGCAAGAAATGACATTCTTTGTTCAGGATCTACGCTGACTTGCGCATTGCCGATCATAAAATTCATTGATTACTCCTCCTCTTGTATCGCTGCTTTTGCTTTCTTTTGCTCTCTTTCACGTTGAGATTTATCTAATGTTTTCTTTCTTAAACGAATTGATTCAGGTGTAACTTCAACTAATTCATCGTCATTTAAATATTCTAAAGCTTCTTCTAACGTTAAAGTTCTTGGTTTTTTCATCGTTGTTGTTTGTTCTTTAGTAGCACTACGGATATTGTTTGCAGCTTTAACTTTAGTAATGTTTACTGTTAAGTCATTATCACGTGAGTTTTCACCAACGATCATACCTTCGTATACTTCAGTACCCGGTTCCATAAAGTTTACACCACGATCTTCTAGAGCTAAGATAGCATATGTTGAAGCTACTCCTTTATCCATAGAAACTAATACGCCGTTACGACGTCCACCGATACGCCCTTTTAATAATGGACGGTATTCATCAAATGTGTGATTTAAAATCCCATAACCACGTGTCATTGACATGAATTCAGTACGGTAACCGATTAATCCACGTGCAGGTACGTTAAAGATTAAACGTGTTTGACCATTACCACTGTTAACCATATCAACCATTTCACCTTTTCGTGTTCCTAAAGATTCAATAACTGATCCAGTATTTTCTTCTGGTACATCAATTTGAACGCGTTCATATGGCTCATATTTCTTACCATCAATTTCTTTTACGATAACTTCTGGTTTAGAAACTTGTAATTCGAATCCTTCACGACGCATATTTTCAATTAAGATAGATAGATGTAATTCACCACGACCAGAAACAGTCCAGCTATCAGGACCAACAGACTCAACGCGTAATGATACGTCTGTCTCAAGCTGTGATTCTAAACGATCTTGGATATTACGCGCAGTAACAAATTTACCTTCTTTACCTGCAAACGGAGAATTGTTTACTGAGAAAGTCATTTGTAATGTAGGCTCATCGATACGTAATATCGGTAAAGCTTCCGGTGTATCTACAGGTGTAACAGTTTCACCTACGTTAATGTCTTCCATACCAGATACGGCAATTAAATCACCAGCATATGCTTTTTCAATTTCAACACGTTTTAAACCGAAGAAACCAAAGATTTTAGTAACACGGAAATTTTTAATTGTTCCGTCAATCTTTATTAATGAAACTTGTTGTCCTACTTCCATCGTTCCACGGAACACTCGGCCAATACCGATACGACCTACATAGTCATTGTAATCTAATAAAGCGACCTGGAATTGTAATGGCTCGTCACGGTTATCAACTGGTGCTGGTACATAATCGATAATCGTTTCGTATAAGCTTTGCATGTTTTCATCTTGAGTCGACGCATCAAGACTAGCAGTACCATTAATAGCTGAAGCATATACTACAGGGAAATCTAACTGCTCATCATTTGCTTCTAATTCAATAAATAAATCATATACTTCGTCTAAAACTTCTTCAGGTCTTGCTGAAGGTTTATCTATTTTATTTACTACCACTACAGGTTTTAAGTTTTGTTCTAATGCTTTCTTTAATACGAAACGTGTTTGAGGCATAGTTCCTTCGTATGCATCTACAACCAAACATACACCATCTACCATTTTCATGATACGCTCTACTTCACCACCGAAGTCAGCATGCCCTGGTGTATCCAGAATGTTGATACGCGTTCCTTTATAATCGATTGCTGTGTTCTTTGCTAAGATCGTGATACCACGTTCTCTTTCGATATCATTCGAATCCATCGCACGTTCTTCAACGTGTTCATTTGAACGGAATGTACCTGATTGTTTTAATAATTCATCAACTAGGGTAGTTTTACCATGGTCAACGTGGGCGATAATTGCAATATTACGAACATCTTCTCTAAAATTTGTCATTAATTTGTTTCTCCTTAATCGAACTACAGTTTATTATGTAACTGTGATATTATAACATATTATAGGTTAATTATATATCGATAAATTCCAGATTCAAAATTTAAGGGGTGTTTTTTTTGAAAAAAAGTAAGTTACCATTTTTTATGTTAGCAATTTTTGCCGTGTTAATGTTAATTCTCTTCAGCATCGGATTAGCTGAATTAAATTATTTATTAATCGTCATATCAATTATTTTATTCACAGTAACGTTTGGATATGGATTTACAATAAAAAGTCAATACCGAAAAAATGATTGGTTATAGTAATTTTGTAAAACTGCAAAGTAATCTTTGCAGTTTTTCTTATATTTAGAATCAAAATTAATTTTCTGAACAAATATTTATTAAAAAATTGAAATGCTGCAATTTGCACACAATTCAATCGTCTATTATATTATGGATGTATTGATTCTATATAGAGGTGATAACATGATATTAAAACCAAGACAAAAGAATAAACATCTTGCTTATTTAGAAGCTTTAGAAGGAAGAATTGAATTTTCTGAAGACCAGTTAGAAAGATTAGCATTACTGCGTAATACCGAAAGATTAGAAATTGAATTTGAAACTTTTCTTAATCATTTAAACACCGATTGTTTTGATATGATATGGCAATTTAATTATTCAGATTATCATGTTGATGCATTAATTAACGTCATATTAGTATCTGAATCTGCAATTTATCTTTTTAAACTCAACAATTATTCAGGTCCGCATTATGTTAATAACGAAGGCATTCTTGCGCACTACATTACTGAACAGCCGCAGTTGGATATATTGCAGTTAAACTGCGTAAAATATTCAATATATTCAATATTAGATACCAAATACAAACATTTACCAATATATATTAAATGTGTGTGCATGGATGAAATGTTTGAACTTGATTCCAATTCTGATCACTATCCATTTCTTTTTAGACACGATATCATTCCATATATAAAAAAAATCAACAAAATGAATAAAAAAAAAGCACTCAGAACAGTGAGTACTTAAAAAGTGCACATATTGAGCCAATCATTATCAAACAATCTACTTATAATACAGGCATCGTCTGCCCAAAATGTAAAGCATTAAATCACATTTCAAAATACAAATCACTTGCATATTGCAGTCAATGTCAGACGATACATACTATCGATGAAATTTTTAACTATACTTTGAATGCGTTAATACAATTACACTCCGATCAATCCATCACTAAAGCGAAAATACAAAGATTTTCTGATTACTTCTTTACGAATTATCAATTACAAAAACTTTTTCCGAAATCCAAAAAGAAACAAATAAACCAAATTATCGTTTAGAAAATCTACCTTGATGTATTTTTTCTAATTCAACTTTAAAAGGATTAAGATAATCATTCATTATTTCAGCATGTAGTGTCTTATTCGCTACGACGATTGAATTAGCAGTTAATAGATTAACCGTTTCACCTAACTGGTTAGTAACGACACCGCCAACTTCTTCGACAATAATTAATCCGCCAGCGAAATCCCATGGATGTAGTCGAAGTGTAATATATGCATTTATCTTGCTTGATGCTACATAAGCAAAGTCTAATGCAGCAGAACCATAACTTCTTGCACTGCGTGAATCTCTGACAAGCGGGATATAAATATCACGCGTAAAATCTTTCGTTAACCAATTGGGGTTCATAGAAATAATAGACGTCGCGAGTGGTGTTTCTATTAGATTTTCTAACTTTACACCGTTTTTGTATGCACCATGTCCTGCACGTGCTTCAAATAATATATCTCTCATAACATCATAGACAACACCTGCATATTTTTCACCGTCAATAAATATCCCGATAGATATCGCAAAATTTTCTTGTTGATGGACAAAATTCAAAGTCCCATCTATTGGATCTATAATCCAGAGGACGCCGTTTAAATTGTCTATATCTTTTCCACTACCTTCTTCACCAATAATTCGATGGTCAGGATATTTATCTTGTATACGATTAAAAAGGAATTTTTCTGTTGCTTTATCCATATTTGTAACAAGATCATTTGGATTTGATTTTGTTTCTATTAAAAGTGGTTCATTTAATTGTTTGCGGATATTTTCTCCAGCCTGCAATGTGATATCTTTTAAAAAATTATAAAGTTCCATAAGCACTCCTCCTGTTCCATATATTATACACAAGAATAAATATATGCAAAAAAGTTTTATCTTTATGTTTTTTCATGTAATGTTGTAATTATCATAATTCAAATGAATTTAAATTAAAAATAAGCGAGGTTACTATGGTTAAATATACTTTTACAAAAAAAGATTTCGATGTTTTTTATATTGATGGCCTTGCACCACGTATGGAAGCATTGATAGAAACGACGCGACCTAAGTTAGAAGCTTTAGGAGAACATTTTAGTACGTATTTAAGTGAACATACCGATGAAACTTTCTATCCGCACGTTGCCAAACATCTACGCAGAAAGACTAATCCCCCAAATGATACATGGGTTGCCTTTGCTACGAATAAACGGGGCTATAAAATGTTGCCACATTTCCAAATTGGACTGTTTGGCAGTCACGCATTTGTATTATTCGGAGTTATATATGAGTCTCCTGATAAGGACCGTATGGCGAAAAAATGGAAGAAACAAATCAAAACAATTCAAGAATTAGGTGATGAATATATCATTAAAGGCGATCATATGAAAGAAAATTATGATGTCATTAAAGATTTAAAGCAGAATGATATCGAAGCTTACATCAATCGACTTATCAATGTCAAAAAAGGTGAATTAATGTTTGGTAAAGTATTTTATCCTGGTGATGCTGCATTAAAATCGGATAAAGCATTTATTCAGGAAATTGAGAAAACATACTTTGAATTATTACCTTTATATCAATAAAAAACGCCCTAGGGCGTTTTTTATTGGTTACGATTATTATTATAATTATCACGGCGTTCGTCAACCGCATCTTTTGTTTTATCTACATAAGTTACTCGATCACGGTCACCATCATGATTATTATCAAATGTGTTTCGCTCATTTGAAACGTTGAAATCATGATCAACGTTTGAATGATTTTTCTGCTCGATTACAGTATCACGATCAGCTTCAACTGTACGATTGTTATAGTTAACTTCACGTTCTTTCGTTACATCTGCATCATATACGTATTCGTTATTACGTTCACGTTCGATATTTTCATCACGTTCCACATAATCAGGTGCAACGTTACGTTTTCTTTCAACAGTTTCTACTTCACGATGATCTTCATAATAATCATTATTAGTAATTACTTTATCTTTACGCGCAAACAATAAAATTGCTGCGATAAAGAAAAATAAAGGGATAAATCCTAATACGATAGTTAAGAATAATGGTGCAGTAAATAATCCTGCTAGTAATAACATAACTCCCGCTAAAATACGCTTTTTCATTTTAAGTAATCCAATTAGACCAAATAATAACGGTAAAATAGTATATGCTATAATGCCCCATACACTCTTAATCATTAAAGGAACTAATTCATCAACTGACATATTTGCTTCATTTAATGAATTCTGCAAATCAGGATTTTTTCCTAATTCATTATTCAATGCTTCTTTTAACTGTGACACAAACTCCGGATTATTACCATTCACTAATAATTGATAAAGACCAAAGATTGATAGTGCAAGTAATGGTAGCCAAGCTAACCAACCAAAGATTTTTTCCGGAACGCGGCTTACAGGTTTAACTGTTTGTGTGTATTCTCTACGACTCATATGTTCATCTCCTTATAGCTTTATTTAAATATTCTATACCCTACTATAACCTATATATGCAAGAATTTAAAAATAAAATAAAAAAGTAAGGCAATGACCTTACTTTTTATCAATTTAAACTCATCTTAAATTTTAAAAATAGTTCATTATAGCGCTTAATATTCTCAAATCCTAGATCTTCGTATACTTCAAGTTTTTCCTGTACTGCTTTACTTGGGTAAAAGCGCTCATCTTCTCTCGTTTCTTTATCAAGTAATTTATAACTTGCTGTGTTTGGTGTAGCATAACCAACCCATTCAGTATTCTGCTTACCAATTTTTGCATCTAATAAAAAGTTAATAAATGTATGCGCACCATCAACATTTTGTGCTGTTTTAGGAATGACCATATTATCAAACCATAGATTTGATCCTTCTTTCGGTACTACAAAATCTAAATTTTCATTTTCAGTCATAATATCAGCACCCATACCACTCCAAACAACTGCAACGTCCGCTTCCTTTTGAACCATCATCGTATTGATTTCATCACCAACGACACCTTTAACATTCGGACCTAACTTTTCAAGCTTTTGTTCTGCCTTATCAAGTTTTTCTGGGTTTTTTTCATTTAATGATTCACCCATGCTGTTTAGTGAGAGTCCAAGTGCCTCACGCGCACCATCTACAATAAGGACGTTATTTTTAAGACGTGGATCCCAAAGACTTTCCCAGCTTGAGAAGTCAATGTCTTTTGTTTTATCAGGATTATAGAGAATGCCTACTGTTCCCCAGAAATATGGGATCGAATATTTATTTCCTTTATCAAAATCAAGATTCATAAAATCCGGATTAATATTTTTTAGATTCGGTAGTTTCTTATGATCTATCGGAATAAGAAGTTTCTCTTCCTTCATCTTCTGAATCGCATATTCACTTGGTACTGCAATATCGTAATGTGTACCACCATTTTTAATTTTTGCAAGCATTGATTCATTAGAATCAAAAGTTTCTAAAATTACGCGAATGCCGTACTCTTTTTCAAACTTTTTAAGTAAAGCAGGATCGATATATTCTCCCCAGTTATAGACATAAAGTATATTACCTTTACCGCTTTTTGGTGGTGGATCGATAAACTTAGCTGAGAAAAGTAAAAGTACAGCTACTGCTAGTGATATAAGAATTAACTGCATTAATTGCTTCATTTCACAACACCTGCTTTCACTTTTCTTCTTTTATCTTGTTTATTTGAGATATAGTAATAGATTAAAATAATTGTCAAGACAATTATGAATAGTAATGTACTAATCGCATTGATTTCCATAGAAATACCTTTTCTCGCCATTGAGTAAATTTCAACGGATAACACACTAAATCCATTACCAGTTACAAAGAAGCTTACTGTAAAGTCATCAAGACTATAAGTTAATGCCATAAAGAAACCAGCAATAGCGCCAGGTAATATATGCGGAATGACAACCTTTGTAATCGTCTGGTAAGTACTTGCACCTAAATCATAACTTGCATTAATAAGCGATTGATTCATATCGTATAACTTCGGTAATACCAGTAGTACGACAATCGGCACACAAAATGCGATATGCGAAATCAATACAGACCAAAATCCTAATCCCATACCAGTATAGTGCCCGATGACAGTAAAAAGAATCAAGAATGATGAACCGATAACGACATCACTACTTACCATCAATATATTATTTAGTGTCAGTAAACTAACCTTTATTTTCTTGTTTCTCAAGTAGTGTATTCCCAAAGCACCACAAATACCGATTACTGTAGAAATACTTGCTGCAATTAATGCAACAGCTAGTGTATTGACAATGATGACCATCAACCGTTTATTTTGAAAAACTGCTGCATAATGATCCAATGTAAATGATTTAAAGTGATTCATATTTCCTGCTGAGTTGAAAGAATAAAACATGAGGTAGAATATTGGAAAGTATAAAATGAACAATGCAAATGCTAAAAATATTTTAGATCTTAGTTTCATTTGACACCCTCACTTCCTTCTTTCGACTTCGTAATAATCATCACTAAAGCCATTGCTAAAATTAAGAATACTGCTATTGTAGAACCCATTCCATAGTTTTGTGTGACAAGAAATTGTTCTTCGATCGCTGTACCTAAGTTAACAACTTTGTTGCCTGCAATAAGACGCGTAATCATGAATAAACTTAATGCAGGAATAAATGTCACTTGAATACCTGTTTTAACACCTTCCCATGATAAAGGCATAATAACTTTTCTAAAAGTTGTTATTTCATTCGCACCTAAATCACGTGAAGCCTGTAATAAGTTTTCCGGAATTGCGTTCATGCTATTAAATATCGGTAAAATCATGAAAGGAATATAAATATACACAGATACAAAGATAAATGCCGTGTTTGTAAATAATAAACTAGTAGCAGGTAGATGCATCCAGTTCAATAAATCGTTTATAGTACCTTGTTTACTAAAAATACCGATAAATGCATAGGTTTTTAATAAAAGATTAATCCATGTCGGCAGAATGATAATAAGTAGCCAGAACTGCTTATTTTTAGCGGTACGTAAAACCATTGCTATGGGATATGAAATGATTAAGCACAACAATGTGATTATTACTGCATACCAAATTGAACTGATTGTCATTTTAAAATATGACATCGTAAAGAAATCTTTATAATTTTCTAATGTAAAATGACCACTGTTGTTTGTAAAACTTGTATAGAATATCATCACTAACGGTGCAATGATAAATATAATAATCCAGATTAAATAGGGAATAAGAAAATATTTTTTTGCTTTTTCCATATTACACCTCGTATGACTCAATACGTGCATCAAATTCTTCTTCAGTTTCTCCAGGTAGCATAATATGAATGGCTTCCTCATCAAATGTTAGACCAACATGTTCTCCAGGTGTGGCCCTTTTCGTTGATTGAATAATCCACTCATTACCAGCCTCGTCAAAACAGCAAATTTCATAATGTACACCACGGAATAATTGTGAATCTACAACTGCTTTAACTTTACCTGCCTTAGTAGTAGTTATTTCAATATCTTCAGGGCGAATGACAACGTCAACCTTAGCATTTGCTTTAAACCCTTTATCTACACAAGCATATTCATTGTCATACATTTCAACAACATAATCGCGTTTCATCACACCAGAAACGATATTAGATTCTCCTATAAAATCTGCAACATATCGATTTACCGGTTCGTCATAAATATCAGTTGGGGTGCCACTCTGCTCAATTCTACCTTTGTTCATAACGAAGATATAATCACTCATTGCTAGTGCTTCTTCCTGATCATGTGTAACGAAAATAAATGTCTTACCTAAACGTTGCTGTATTTCTCGTAATTCATACTGCATCTCTGTTCTGAGTTTTAGATCAAGTGCTGATAATGGTTCATCAAGTAAGATAATTTCCGGCTCATTGACGATAGCGCGTGCAATAGCAACACGTTGACGTTGTCCACCACTCATATCTTTTATTTCACGATTTTCAAAACCATCAAGTTTTACTAACTTTAAAGCCTCCATTACGCGCGTTTGCACTTCATTATTATTTACTTTTTTGATGCGTAAACCATATGCTACATTTTCAAATACATTTAAATGTGGGAATAATGCATAATCCTGAAACACTGTATTAACGCGTCGTTTATTCGCAGGAATATCATTAATACGTTTACCTTCAAAATATATGTCACCCGTCGTAGCCTTTTCAAAACCAGCAATCAAGCGTAAAATTGTTGTTTTTCCACAACCAGAGGGTCCAAGTAAAGTATAGAATTTACCCTCTTCAATTTCAAAATTAATATTATCCAGAACTTTGTTTTCGCCATATGATTTAGACACATTGTTAAATTGTATAAAATCTTTCATGACACTCTCCTATAAATATGATTCAGTTGCGACGATTAATACACGTGCATCTTTTTTATATTTGTTAAACAATTGATGTGATTCATTTGCTTTAAAATAAAATGATTCCCCACGACGAGCTGTATATTCTTTTCTACCAATTCTTATACTTGCTGTGCCATCTAATACATAAATAAAGCTGTCAGAAAGACTCGGTTCAAACTTTTTATATTCAGAATCTGGTCTTAATGTAATAATAACAGGCTCCATATCAAATTCGTTTGAATCCGGAACCAACCACTGAATTAAATAGCCATAATCATATTCATCATATATTGTCTGTTCAGATTTAGGGTAATAAATGCGCTGCTCATGCATCTTCTCATTAAAGAAGTCTGATGGTTCTGATCCTAAAACTTCAAGTATATTAAAGAATGTCTCCATAGACGGTGAACATAAATTACGTTCAAGTTGAGAAATATATCCTTTTGATAAATCAGTTCTTTCCCCTAGTTCTTCTTGCGTTAAATTCTTTTGGCGTCGTAAATCTTTTATTTTTTTCCCTATATCCATGTATTCACACCTTAGTTTAATAATTGTAAACAATTTGTTTAATAACGTTTTAAATATAGCAGAAAAAAAGGTTTAAAACAACAGTAATACTAAATTTTTAATTCAAAACTCCACTTTAAAAGTTTTTTCGTTAGCAGTTTGTGCTTCTTTAAAGCGTTTCGTTACAACATATCCGTCATAGTCAGAAACTTCCTTAAAATCTTTATAAATTTTATTTTCATCTGATTTCATTGGTGCGATTCTTTTAAATGCTTTATATACTGCAGCATAACCCTCAGTGTTCACTTTAGATTCATAAGCATCTTCAATAAGTGCTAAAAAATTAACAACATCAATGATTTCTTCCTGTGTCCATTCCGGATTAATTGGATAACTATAGCTCATTTGCTTCCTCCGTTAAAAAAAGCACTATTCATCTCTGAATAGTGCTTAATATTTTGTAAAAATAAATTACATAGTATGAATTGGATTACCTAAAGCTACTTCTGCTGCTTCCATTGTAATTTCACCTAATGATGGATGCGCATGAATTGTTAATGCGATATCTTCAGCTGTCATACCAGTTTCAATTGCTAATCCTAGTTCAGCGATCATATCAGATGCACCAGAACCAGCGATTTGAGCACCGATTAATAATCCGTCTTCTTTTAATGTGATTAATTTTAAGAATCCGTCAGTTTCGCCGATAGATAAAGCACGACCATTTGCTGCATAAGGGAATTTAGAAGCTTTATATTCTAATCCTTCTTCTTTCGCCATCGCTTCAGTGTAACCAACTGTAGCTAATTCAGGCTCAGTGAAACATACTGCTGGGATTGCAAGATAGTCAACTTCTGATTTTTCACCAGAGATAACTTCAGCTGCAACTTTTCCTTCGTATGATGCTTTATGTGCTAATGGAGGTCCAGCAACGATATCACCGATTGCAAAGATATTGTCTACTGAAGTACGTCCTTCTTCATTTACTTCTACTAAACCACGTTCAGTCATCTTAACACCTAATGACTCTAAACCGATTTCTTCAGTATTAGGACGACGACCAACAGTTACTAAACAGTAATCTGCTTCAATTGTTTGAGTTTCACCTTTAGCTTCATAGGTTACTTTAACACCAGTTTCGCTCTCTTCAGCTGATTTAGCCATCGCTTCAGTAACAATGTCTACACCTTTAGCTTTAAGACCTTTTTTAACTACTTGTGTCATTTGTTTTTCGAATCCGCCTAAAATATCTTTCGCGCCTTCTAAAATTGTAACTTTAGTACCGAAGTTAGCGTAAGCAGTTCCTAATTCAGAACCGATATATCCACCACCAACTACTACTAAGCTTTTTGGAATTTCAGTTAATGCTAATGCACCTGTTGAATCGATTACACGTTTGTTGAATTTGAAATTAGGAATTTCAATTGGACGTGAACCTGTAGCGATAATTGCATTTTTGAAAGTATAAGTTTGAGATGCTTTTTCAGTCATAACTTTTAAGTTGTTTTGATCAACGAAATAAGCTTCACCTTCAACGATTTCAACTTTGTTACCTTTTAATAATGCACCAACACCGCCAGTTAATTTCTTAACAACGCCGCCTTTGAATTCTTGCACTTTAGAAAAATCAACAGTAACGTTTTCAGCTTTAATTCCGAAATCTTCAGAATGAACAGCATTTTCATATTTATGAGATGCTGATAATAAAGCTTTTGAAGGAATACAACCGACGTTTAAACAAACGCCACCTAAACTACCTTTTTCAACGATTGTTACTTTTTGTCCTAATTGAGCTGCACGAATTGCTGCAACATATCCTCCAGGACCTGCTCCGATTACAATAGTATCTGTTTCAATAGGAAAATCTCCAACTACCATGTGCTTACCCCTCCATTAATAATAATTCTGGATTATTTAATAAACGCTTAATATGATTCATAGCATTTTGTCCAGTTGCACCATCAATTTGACGGTGGTCAAAACTTAATGATAATGCTAATACTGGTGCTGCAACGATTTCTCCATCTTTAACGATTGCTTTTTGAGCAATACGACCAATACCTAAGATAGCAACTTCAGGGTGATTGATTACTGGAGTGAACCATTGTCCACCAGCTGAACCTATATTACTAATTGTACATGATGCACCCTTCATTTCGCTAGGAGAAAGTTTTCCATCACGAGCTTTTACAGCCAATTCGTTAATTTCATCAGAAATAGCGAAGATTGATTTACGATCTGCATTTTTAACGACAGGAACTAATAATCCACGTTCAGTGTCAGCTGCAATACCGATATTGTAGTAATGTTTGTGTACCACTTCTTCTGTAGCGTCATCTAAAGAAGTATTTAATGCAGGATATGCTTTAAGTGCCGATACTAACGCTTTAACAACATATGGTAAGAATGTTAATTTCGTACCTTGTTCTGCTGCAACTTCTTTAAATTTCTTACGGTGGTCCCATAATGCCTGTACTTCTACTTCATCCATTAATGT
>CAACWL010000719.1_pt1 | contig 14008 bp, 14 predicted proteins | sample 2275641 | NCBI WGS metagenome assembly CAACWL01 (sample SAMEA5312462, study PRJEB27640) | indoor metagenome | biome: indoor environment; feature: uncontrolled; material: polymer tiles stone | place: Germany | collected 2014-07-07 | reverse complement strand
AATCGTAATAATATGGGTAAACTCACTTCAATCAGTTATAGTATGGATAGCTTAGGACGTATTCTTGGTCCACTTGCTTTTACCGGAATTTTATCAAATCAAATTGATGCTCCGTTTTATTTCGGTGCAATAATGACAGTTATAGGTACAATCGTCTTAATGATGTACTTTAAGAAAGGACGTACAGTATGATTTTTTTAATTGCATTGTTCACAATAATGTATCTTATTGTGAGTTACACGAGTATTTATCACTTTAAAATGAATATTTTAAATATATTACGTATTATATTAGGACTAGGGTATTGCTTCTTTATCTATACATCTGTGATGCATATCCCGGGAAATATGAAGTACTGGATTACTTTACTTGCGATATGTTTATTGATGAATATTGAAATTGCGGCTTATAAATATAAATTTAATGATTCAAAAGCAAAAAGAATTCTAGATATCTTTTCCCTTGTTATCGCTTTAATGGTTATTGTAATTACAGCGATATATATTTAAACAGGATGCCAAAATAGCATCCTGTTTTTTTATCATTCATAAAGAACATTCGTTTCTTTAATGCGTTCAATAAATTCATCTACTTGAGCATCATCTACTGCAAGAGAAACACGAATGTATCGATCACCTAAACTTCCAAACGGCAGTCCCGGTGTTGTGAGCATGCTTTGTGACTTCAGTAAGAAATCGACATATTCTTCACTGTTAAACTCATCCGGTACTTTTATCCAGATAAATATGCCACCCTGCATCGGCTCAAACGGAATATCTGCTTCAGTTAAGGCTTTAGTCACTTTATCACGACGTCTTTTAAATAATTCATTCTGTTCATTTAAAAACGGTTCACCAAGCTCTAATGCCGCTACAGCACCATCTTGAATAGCACCCCACATACCCACTTGCGTGTGATCCTGGAAATAGTTTAAGTTCTCGATAATTTCAGCATTACCTACAGCAAAGCCTACGCGTACACCTGACATATTAAACGCTTTAGATAATGAATAGATTTCTATCGCAACATCTTTAGCGCCAGGTGATTGCAAGATGCTAGGATTCTTTGCATCAAATCCAAATGCAGCATAGGCAAAGTCATGCACAATTTTTGTATCTGTGTCTTTAAAACGATTGATTGTTGCATCAAAGAATTCTTTTGTTGCAACTGCACCAGTAGGGTTACTTGGATAATTTAAATAGATTAGTTTTGTATTGTTAAGTTCTGCTTCATCAATTTTATCGAAATCAGGTAAATAATGATCTTCCGGATACAGTTTCAGTTCATAATGTTCTCCTCTAGCAAGTTTCACACCCGCTAAATAATCTGTGTATCCCGGATTTGGTAACAATACACCATCTCCTGGCTCAATCACACATGTCGGTAGGTGCACTAACCCACTTTTCGTACCATATAAAATACAAATTTCTTTGTCCTGGTCTAATTCGACATCATATACGTCTTTATAGAACTTTTTAATTGCAGCTTTAAATGTTTCTTTCCCTCTAAATACACCGTATTTATTATTTTGTGGATTTTGAATACTTTCAGTCAGTGCTTGAATTACGCTATCAGGTACTGGTTTATCAGGTATCCCTACCGCCATATTTATGAGCGGCTTACTCCCTACTTCAAGCTTTCGTCCCATCGTCTTGCCAAAATAACTTTCCGGAATTGTTTCTAATATTTTTGTGTATGCCATTACACTGCCTCCTATGGTTTATCAAATCCAACGAATGATTCATCTATTACTTTATCAAAGGCTTTAGATGTTATTACTTTATTTATATCTTTTGTTAATTGACTATTTTCATTCTTCTTGTTAACAACGATACGATTTCGATAATGTTCATCCATCTGCTCTAACTGTAATGCTGATTTCAAATCAATTTTAGAAGCTAATGCAAAGTTACCAGGAATAGCTGATAATCCTATACTATCTTTGCTACGTGGTAATTGTGCTGCTTCTACTGCTACAAACTTTAAATTTTTCTTATTATTAATAACATCACGTTCTGAAATTGTAAGTTCATTTGTCCCTGGTTTAATATCAATAAGGTGTGCTAATTTTAAGGTTTTAAAAGCACGCGCTGCATTAACCGGATCGTTTGGAATTGCAATCTCAGCACCATTAGGTACTTCTTCAAATGATTTATATTTACCAGAATAAATACCCATCGGTGCAGTTGGAACTTGTCCTGTTGCAACAAGATTGGTCTTATTTTGAGCATTAAACTGTTTCATAAATTCAATATGCTGGTATAAATTCGCATCTAAATCACCTTTTGCTAATGATTTATTCGGCTGAATGTAATCAGAGTATTCAACGCGCTCTACTGTATAGCCTAATTTTTCAAGACCAGGCTGAATTGCTTTCTTTACCATATCAGCATAAGGCCCACTCGTTGCACCAATACTAACTTTACCTTTATCTTTGCTTTGCGTACTTTTTACATCCGCATTTTGACGTTCAAATGGATTACCTTTATCTAATAATATCCCAGATAACAATATAACAATGATGCCAGACAATATAAAAATAACTATATTCTTCATATTTTTCCTTCTTTCGTTTCTTTTATTTTTTCGCTTTTTATTATTTTTCAATTATATTTTACTCTTTCGTTTTACCTATTATCTTTTATCTACACGTTTACTGATAAAGTCACCAGTAATTTGAATCAGTTGTACAAGGATGATGAGTATAATGACTGTTACTATCATCGTAACGTTGTCATAACGATAGTATCCATATCGAATGGCAAGGTCACCAATACCTCCTCCACCGATAACACCGGCTGTTGCGCTATAAGCTAGTATGCTAATAATCGCTAAAGTAATTGCCTGAAAAATCCCTGACATACTTTCTGGAATTAACACGTCCATAATAATTTGTTTAAGAGATGCACCAGTAGCTACACATGCTTCAATGACACCTTTATCGACTTCCTTTAAAGATGTTTCAATAAGTCTAGCAAATAAAGGTACAGCGGCAAGCGTTAAAGCGACACTTGCAACATAAGGACCATGGGACTGCCCAACAATCTTCGTAGCAAATGGCAGTATCGCTACCATCAAAATGATAAACGGAAACGAACGAATGATATTGACGATAAATCCTAATATCGAGTTAAGTGGTCCATTCGGTAATAGCAATTGATTGCGTGTTAAATAAAGAAGGATACCAAGTGGCAATCCAATAAGAACAGAGAGTGTAATTGCGATACTAGACATTAAAATCGTTTCTAAAAATGCTTTATATAATTCTGGTAGAAGTGTTTGAAATTTATCGCTCATTTATGCCACCCTCTCGATTCCATTTGATTTCTTTATGTATTCATTTATAGCGATTCTTTCTTGAATATCACCTGTAACTTCGAAAGTTAATATACCTATCGGTTGATTTTGTATGTATTCAATCCTGCCTTGAATAATCGAGATATCGCAGTTAAATTTCTTATATAAATTATTGATAAACGCACTTTCTGCACTATCTCCAATAAACTTAACCGTAATAATTTCTTTGTCTTCATTATTTAATTTCATATATTGCTCTGGTAATTCCAGATGATAGATATCATTTACAAAATGTCTTGTTAAATCACTTTGGGGATTAGAAAACACAGTAAATACATCTGCATGTTCTACGATTTCTCCATTATCCATTACGGCTACTTCATCACAAATTTCTTTTATGACATCCATCTCATGCGTAATTACAACGACTGTAATCCCTAATTTCTGATTAATATCGCGAATCAAGTTTAATATACTTTTTGTTGTCTCTGGATCTAGCGCACTCGTCGCTTCATCACACAACAATATTTCAGGATTATTAGCAAGCGCACGCGCAATTCCAACGCGTTGCTTTTGTCCTCCTGATAACTCTCTTGGATAATTGTCACGGCGATGTGTTAGTCCTACAAGATCAAGTAATTCGGTAATGCGATCATCATACTGTTTCTTAGGGAAATGTGCTGCTTTTAAACTGAATGCGATGTTTTCCGCCACTGTCTTAGATTGGATTAAATTAAACTGCTGGAAAATCATCCCTATGTTTAATCGTTCTTTTTGTAGTTTCTGCTTGTTTAATTTTGTAATATCTACATCATTCACAAGCACTTGACCACTCGTAGGCTTCTCAAGTAAATTAATTGTTCTGAGTAACGTACTTTTACCAGCACCGCTATAACCAATAAGCCCAAATATTTTTCCGGTTGGTATTGTTAAGTAAATATCTTTCAACGCTTGTGTTGTCTTACCGTTCCTTCTGTATGTCTTATTGACATCAATAAACTGTATCGCCAATCTATTCCCTCCACTTACCTTATCCAAAGAAAAAAAACGTCATTGCTTAATAGCAATGACGTATTATATGAGTCACTTATCTATCAAGCATAATAGCTTGTTGGATTTAGCACAGTACTCGTAAGAGCCCGCTGCTGAGACATCATAGGGCCAATTCCCTCAGTCTCTCTGGATAAGATATTTAATTTTTAATATGGTATTTATATTAGTACTCAAATTTTGAATTGTCAATGAATTATTTAGTTTTTATTTATTTACAACGGTTACTCGCTCTGTTGTTGCATTGCTTTTCGTAAATTTATTACGCATTTTCATCAATAATTCATACACAATCGGCACGACGATCAATGTTAATAACGTAGAGGATACTAAACCACCGATTACCGTTACAGCAAGTGCTTTAGAAATCAATACTGAGCCGTCTCCACCAAATAATAACGGCATTAATGCGCCAACTGTAGCAAGTGCTGTCATAAGTATTGGACGTACACGTGTCGTTGCAGCTTCTAAAATCGCTTCACGTGTCGGTAATCCTTCTGCTTCTTTGTTAATGACGCGGTCAATTAATACAATCGCATTTGTTACAACGATACCAATTAACATTAACATACCGATCATAGATGGTACTGATAATGTTTCTTTGAAAGCTAGCAGGCCTAATATTACTCCGATAATTGTAAATGGTAATGAGAATATGATTGCGAGTGGTGCGAGTCCACCTTTAAATGTTAATACCAGGATTAAATAAACAATACCTACTGCTGCAAGCATTGCAAGTCCGAGTTGTGAGAAACTTTCTCCAATATCTTCACTTGTCCCACCAACGTGAACATCAACGTTATCAGGGTGTTTTAAAGCATTGACCTTTTCTGTTACATCTTGTGTAGCTTTACTAACATCTTTACCTTTAATCTTTCCTTCAACTGAGGCTGAAATATTACCATCTTCACGCTTAATCGTGTCAGAAGTTTTTGTTTCTTCGATCTCAACAACTTCACTTAATGTCACTACTTTACCTAGTGGTGAAGTAATTTTTGTGTTTTCTAACTTTTCTTTCGTCCAGTTATCTTCTTTTTTCTTCGTTAAGATAACTTCTGTTGATTTACCTTTTTCGCCGACTTTCGTCACAACTTTATCATCGCTACGTTGATTTAACGTCATTGCAACTTGTCCAGCTGTTAAACCTAATTCAGACAATTTATTATGATTTACTTTTAAAGTATAAGCATCGTAACTATCTGAAAGTGATGTATTGACATTTGTTAACGATTTAACATCTTTCAATTCTTTTTCTAACTTTTCAACGACTGGTCGAATGGCTTCTGTTGATGGCCCATTAACGGTTACTGTAACCGCATTTGTTGCACCACCTGTTGCAAAGTCCTGGTTTTTCCAATCGCCTTCATGATTTAATTTAGCAATTTTAGCTAATACTTTATCCGCTTCATCTTCCCAGTTCGGAGTATCTTTCTTATATTCGACCATCATCGCCATATCATTAGATGCGATAGGGTTAAATGGATTTTCTCCTCCTACAGAGAATTGCGTATTCACAACGTTATCATTTTTAGCTAATATTTTCTGAACTGCTTCACCTTTTTTCACAACGTCTTCCTCTTTTTCACCTGGTTTCGGTTTATATGTTAATGCCAATAATTTATCTTCACCAGTAGAAATAAATGACGTACCTAAGAACGGTGTTAAGAAAAGACTACCTACAAGTAATAACACACTTAATGCAGATACAATCGCTTTATGACTTAATGACCAGTCTAATATCTTGCGATAGAATCCAGCTATCTTTCCGACCTTTTCTTCATCGTCATGATGACCTTTAATACCATTCTTAAAGAATGTATGTGCCAACATCGGCACGATAGTAATCGCGATTAAAAGTGAGGCAAGTAATGCAAATACCACGGTCCATGCAAATGGTCTGAAGATTTCACCAATAGACCCAGATACTAACGCTAATGGTAAGAATACAGCGATTGTAACCATCGTAGAACTCATGATTGGAATGAACATTTCTTTCGTTGCACTGCTGATTAATTCAAATCCTGTTAACTTCTCACCTTTAAGCGACATGCGACGGAATATATTCTCAATAACGACAATCGAGTCATCAATAACACGTCCAATTGCAACGGTCATCGCCCCTAACGTCATAATGTTAAGTGAAATGTCCATCTGTTTTAAAACAAGCATCGCCATTAAAATAGACATCGGAATAGAAACAACTGCAATTAAAGTTGAACGAATATTTCTTAGGAAGATCAAAATCATAATAACCGCAAATATCGCACCGATGATCGCTTTTTCCGCCATCGTCTTAACTGAATCTTCAATAGGTTTTGCCTGATCCATCATAAGTACGGCACTCATATCAGGATTGTCTTTTTTAAATTGTTTAACTTTTTCTTTTACTGCATTAGCCAAAGTTACAGTGTTCGCATCATCTGATTTGATAACCTGCACGCTTAATGAGTCTTTACCATTTGTTTTAGAAATCGATTCACGGCTTTGCACTGTTTTTATATCTGCTACATCTGATAATTTCACAGTTGGCACTTTGGCATTTTTCATCGCTTCCATCATAGCCTTCTGTGCCGCCGGATCTTGTGGCATTTGTGCCGACTGACTTTGGGCTGTTTGGCTTTGAGTAGCACTGCTATCTGTCACCGGAATTTTAAGCGATTTTAATGCTTCCACATTTGTAAACTGACCATTTACGATAATACTCTTTAAATCATTACCGAAAGTATATAATCCAAGTGGCGCCTCCATTGTAGCACCTTTAATAAACTGTAATACGCTATCTTCAGTTAACTTTTTCGCTTTTAACTTTTTGTCATCAAACTGAAGTTCAACCTGTTCAACTTCCTGTCCTGAAAATGTAACGTTTGTTACACCTTCAATACCTTCAATTTCAGGTACTAAATCTTTTTTAATCTTTTCTGTTAAAGTCTTGATATCTGATTTATCACTAGATATTGAATAGCTGATAATCGGGAAAGTGTACATCGACATTTGAGATACTTGTTTATCCATAGCACCTTCAGGCATCTCAACTTTATCAATCTGCTTTTCCAGTTCATTTTGTGCTTCATCCATATCTGTACCAAATTTATATTGCACCGTTACAGCAGAAGCGTTTTCAAGAGACTGACTTGTTACTTTTTCTACACCAGATAAATTCTTAACTTTCTTTTCAATCGGATCGGTTATACCTTCTAAAACATCCTCAGGTGTAGCACCTGGATAAGGTGTTGTAATCGATATTACCGGAGTTGACATGCTCGGTAACATTTCCATCTTCATCTTCGTTGCACTATAAACCCCGGCTGCTAAAATAATTAATGTCATCAACCAGATAGCAAGTTTATTATGCAAAGAAAAATCAATTATTTTCTTAATCAAGACTTTTCCTCCATTCATTTATGAACTTCTTAACAATAGGCAATTTTACATGATTTATTCAAATAAAGCACCTAATATCACACAACTTCATTAAATATTAATATTCGCTATTTCTTTATATTTTTTATTGAAATCTTTTATTAATATCTTTTATAGATAATCTGTGTGCCCGTCGTCTGCTTCAACTCATCAGACAATGTGTCATACATTTCATATGCAAGTGCTAAACCTGGCAATTGAATATTCAGTTTCTCTGCTTCATTTAAAGCAATCTTCATATCCTTTAAGAAATGATGCGTATAAAATCCAGGCGCATAGTCGTCAACTAACATACGTGGTGCAAGGTTAGATAGCGACCAGCTTCCTGCAGCGCCTTTCGAGATTGTTTCAAGTACACGTTCAACATCTAACCCAGCTGACTTTGCATAATAAAGACTTTCTGCAACACCCAACATGTTAGAAGCAATTGCAATCTGATTCGCCATCTTCGTATGCTGTCCACTTCCTGCAGCTCCAAAATATGAAATAGATTTACCAATGCGTTCAAATAGTGGATACACTTGATCAAACGTTGTTTCATTACCACCTACCATAATAGAAAGTGTGGCATTTTTGGCACCGATATCTCCTCCACTGACTGGAGCATCGAGCACTTCAATTCCTTTTGTTTGTCCTGCTTCAAATAATTGCTTAGCAAGTTCAGGACTGCTCGTAGTACAGTCAATGAATATTTGACCGCTGCTACCGTTTGTAATTAATCCATTCTCAGCAAGATATGTCTCTTCTACATCTTTTGGATAGCCAAGTATCGTAAAAACAATGTCGGCTTGTTCAGCTACAGATTTTGGTGATTCACACCACACAGCTCCAGCTTCTAATAAAGGCGCTGCTTTCTCTTTCGTTCTGTTATATACAAATAACACTTCTCCTAAATGTCTTGCCATACTTGTTCCCATAACACCTGTTCCGATAAATCCTATTTTCATAATCACAACTCCTTAATATTTTTATAATTTTATATTTTTATCCGTTGATATATATTACAATATAAGTGAATGGAGGTTAAACAATGCAAAGAGTAATGATGACCATGTTAATTGTCATGCATATCGTATTTTTTTTGAGTTACTTTATACATAGTGGCATTATATTTTTAACTATATATTTTTGGTTAATATTTTGTGTCGTTACTTTTCTGATAGGCATACATTATCATTTTTCTAATGATCCGAGTCTTTCTAAAAATATTACCTACAGATTACTTGCGTTATTTTTAACTTCATTTAGCGTCTTTAACTTCCTATTTATATTATACGTTACATTTGTAAATCCGTTTCTATATATGAATACAAAACAATCAATTTTTAGCATCTTTAACTAATAAAGAGACTGTACACTTTCGTGTCAGCCTCTTAACCTTTATTAAAAGTATTGATTGCATCCATCGCTTTTGAAATAGCATCTCTGAAACCTTTTTCTTCTAACATTTTTACACCTTGTATCGTTGATCCGCCTGGTGTTGTTACCTGATCTTTTAATACACCGGGATGTTCTTTCGTTTGACGTACCATCGTTCCTGCACCAATAATCATCTCACTAACCATTTGATATGCAAGCTCACGATTTAAACCTTCACTCACAGCATTGTCTGCCATCGCTTCAATGAGGAGATATATAAACGTCGGGCTTGATCCGGTCACAGCAGGCATGATATGCATTAATGATTCATCAATCCAGTGTGTATAGCCTAAACGCTTCATTATTTCTTCTATTTGCTTTGCTTCTTTTTTCTCCACAAATTCATTCTTGCTCATCGCAAGCACACCAGCATTAACCCCTACTGGCGTATTAGGCATAAGTCGAATAATTTTTGGGTGTTCATCAAATTCATCATCAATCTCCTGAATAGATAATCCCCCAACGATAGAAATTAGAATATGATGTTCACATAAATGTCTGGCCATTTTTGAAGTAACTTCGCGATAATTGTTAGGTGTTATACCCAACACTATTACGTCATATTGTACAATATCGCTCATTTTTGTAAGTGGTGTAATATTATGTTTGGCATTAAAATTTTGAAGCTTATCTTTATCTCTCATCCAAATACCTAAATAAGTTCTAGTAAGTCCACTTCTGTTTAATCCTTTAACCATCTCTGTGACCATCTTACCGCCACCGATAAATGCTATTCTCAAAAGCTGTCACCTCAATAATTATAATAACTTTTTACTTTGTTCTTATTTTAATCTTCTTCTTAAGATCTGTCATTTTTGGTTTAACAACTTCTATCAAATTATAAATTGGTTGATTTAATACATAGTCAAATTCTCCAACTTTTTCACTTAACCTAGTACCCCAGACTTTCTTAAATTGCCATAGTCCAAAATACTTAGAGTCTTTATCAGGTTCTTTACTCGTTCCACCAAAGTCATAACTTGTAGCACCTACTGAACGTGCATATTGCATCATACTAAATTGCATATTATGGTTAGGTAAGTAATCTCTAAATTCATTGCTTGAAGCGCCATATAAATAGTACGACTTTTTACCAGCAAAAGTCAGTAAGGCACCTGATAATACTTTTCCTTCAGGGTGCGTTTGTTTTAAAGTTTCTAACGCTGCAATTTGTTTTTGAATTTTCTCTCGTTTAATATTTAAATCATTTAGCTGATTCTGCGCTTTCTTTTGATCTTTCTTTTGCGTGAGTTTTTCTTTCTGTACTTCAATATCAGCAAGTTCCTGATTTAAGTTTCGAAGGACTTTGTCTGGTACTAATTTCACTAAAAATAATTCAGCATCACCATTTGGATTCAATGCATCATAAATATTTTCAAAGTAGGAAACATCACGCGTTAGAAAGCCATCACGCTTTCCTGTTTCTTTCATCAATTCAGCGAAAGTACCTAAATCCGTTCTATCACCTTTAATACATTCAGTTCCCATCTTCAAACTGCGTTTCACTTTTGAACGATTGTTTCTTTCAAATGATTTAAGCAAAGTTTCATCGTCAACACTAATATCTGTAACCATCGTCATTCGAGGTTGAATGTAATCTGAACTTAAGCCATCTCCGAATCCTCGATGGATAAAGCCTAAAGCTTCTAATTGTTGTACCATGTCACCCATCGATTCTACTTCAACATCAGGATCGAGTTTTATCACATATGCTTTTTCTGATTTTGCAACTTTGATTGCATTCTTTACTAATGCTTCTACCGCTTCTTTATCTTTGTAATCAACAATAAATCCTCTAGAGATATAGCAAAGTTTGTATGGTAATTTCGGAACTTTCTTGAATAGTAATTGTCCTACCCCGACAATCTCACCATCTCGAGCAACAGCAATACGGCGTGCATACCAACCTGAACGAGATTTAGAAGCTGCCCAATCCGTTAGTTGTAATAGATCTCCGTTGTCATGTGTTTTTACGAAATGATCATGTACCTCATTACTTATATTAATTTTTGAAATTGTCATAATAAGAATCCTTTCATTCGTCACGCAACAATTTTTATTATTTTATTGTTACAATTGAACTAATGTTAATGTTACTTTATTATTTTATCATTATTCTATAAAAAATGAGGTTTTTTATATGCTGAAAAATATATTATTAGTGTTACTTGCGGTTATCAATGCATATTTTATATATACTTTGTCAACCGATGCTTCTATTAATTTATTGAGTGTCCATATCATTTCTGCTGGTTTTGCAGTTATTTTGTCTATATTATTTTTAATTACGCGCGTTACATCATTTACAAAAATACTTGTAGCTTTAACAATTATTATTACTGCTTATCATATCTATTTAATCGTTATGGTAATCTACAATTATGTTTACGTTACATAAATGCATATACTGCATCATGCACAAGATGTTCGCCTTTAAGGCTGTCATCTTGTGTTTTTATTTCTAATCTTCTGATTTTGTTTTCGTTTCCAGGGACTAACTTAATATGAGGTAATCCTTCCTTTTTTAATAGAAAATATGTATTGATAACCCCACCTACCACTTCATAATCAAGCCACGATACAAAAATTTCTGCAATGTTATCAAAGTCATGCGTTTCGATAACAATCGTGTCGATATGAAGGTGCAATTGCATCTCACTTTCTAATACTTTCTGTCTTTCTTTATCCGACTCTTCCCATTGTATAAAGAAAGGCAACTCAAAATTACGTTCGTCATCTATATATAAAAGTTCCCATTGTATCAGTTTACCTTGAGGTGTGACTCTTTCCATCTTTAATGGTCCTAATGTCTTTAAACCTAACGATTTAAAGTGATGATTTAGGGCATTAATATCCTGCGTTCTAAAACATAATCGTTTAAATCCTTCAGTATAATTAGTTCTTCCTAATGTACTCGCGAAACCCAGATATTCTGTATCATCTTTCATCGCAGCTTCTATTAATTGTTTATCAAATACATCGATAAATTCGATATAAGATAAATCTATTCTGCTTAAACTATTTTTAGTACCTAACGACAAATGTTTTCCTCCTGGGATAATATTTAATTTATTACCCGGAAAACGAAAGTCTTCAATGCCATTTATATAATGTATAATATGATCGAATTGAATATCTATATTTTTTTCTTTCATTAATTATCCTTCTTTCTTCTGCCAGACTACATTAATCCATCCACCTGCATTGTCACTCATCAATCTTTCATTCTCTAAAGTAAATTCACTTTCCTCAGCATCGGGCGGTACGAATAAACACTCTCCTGAGCCTATTATTTCTTCCGGATGAATACGCATGAGCTCATTTAAATTTTTAAAATGGGCATGTGCATACACTTTGCCTTTATTATATTCCGGGTCCATATAACGTTTCCCCCAAGCACTATCTCGATTAACAACAGCAATGGAGATTTTACCACCTGGCTTTAACACACGATATGCTTGCTCAAAAGCATGTTCTAAATCATCTACAAAATCTAATACACCCATCGAATAAATACGATCAAAAGTATGCTCAGAAAAATGAAGCGCATTAGCATCCATATGTATAAAATCTAAATTTAATTGCTGATCAGTTACTTTCTGACGTGCAATCTCTAACATTTCATCTGATATATCGATACCTGTTACAATACACCCCTGCTGTACAAAAGGAATACTATAAATCCCTGTACCACTACCAATTTCAAGCACACGCATACCACTTTCAATATCAATCAATTGATTCATTAAATCAGTTTCAACTTGCCAAACATAACGCCCTTTTTTTGTGTCAAAATATGCATCATACTTATTTGCAACTTTATCATTAAATATCGTCATTTCATGCCTCCGTAAAAATTTATTTTATGAACGTTAACACCATTCTATACAAAACATAATATTTATTAAAGCAATAGCCGTATCAAAACAAACAACCTGGAGCTATTGCTCCAGGCTGTAATTTTATTTATCATCTAAAACAATATATGTTGCTTTAATTGGACCGTGAACACCTACTACAAGTTTCATCTCTATATCTGCTGAGTTAGATGGTCCAGTAATTAAGTTAATGCAAGTTGGAAAGTTAGCTGCGTCTTTCATCATTTCATTCATTTCTTGAGCAGCTTGTGTAAATCTTGGTACAATAGTAGATTTCGGTACAATTGCAATATAAGTTGCAGGTAAAAGACTGACACTTCTACCAATCCCTTTATCTGCATATAACACAACTGTTCCGCTTTCAGCTAATGTTGATTCACTAATAGTGATTCCGACATTCGCACGTTCTGCTACATGTAAATTTTCAGTGCCTTTTGCTTCATCCCAGATAAAAGCATCTTGAGCAGCTAAATCAATACCATATTCCGCGTAGCGTTTATCATTTGTAGCAATTACTTCACCATTCCCATATTTCGCAATAATATCTGATAAAGTTTTATTTACTTCATTTGAATTAGTCACAACTAAATCAGTATGGATAAATTCACATTGCTGTTTTAAAACATCCAATAATTCATCTTGAGAAAGTCCTGTTAATGTTTTATCTTGTGGTCTAAATTTCCACTCAGGGATTTCTACCTTTTCAGGCATTGCACGATTAAGATTTTTTGAGATGTTACTAATAAACGAATCTTTATTTTGGATTGTTCCCTTCATTATTTCGCACCTCTTTTCAATCTGTTTTGCATCCAGTCACGGAAATTTTCTTCATCCGGCATTGGGAAATCACGTGTATCTGTCCAGGCATGTAAAGGTTTTGGTCCTTTTGTAATCATATGTTCTTGTTTATTCTCAAATGGAGCCATCATTGATGGAGCCATCTT
>CAACWL010000699.1_pt1 | contig 14067 bp, 13 predicted proteins | sample 2275641 | NCBI WGS metagenome assembly CAACWL01 (sample SAMEA5312462, study PRJEB27640) | indoor metagenome | biome: indoor environment; feature: uncontrolled; material: polymer tiles stone | place: Germany | collected 2014-07-07 | reverse complement strand
GTGGATTAAGTTGCTTTTCGCAGCTTTATCAATCTTTTTAACAGCTACTTGTACTAATTCTGATTTATTGTCAGCGTTGTTTTCAATTGCCGCTTTTGCATTTTTCACAGCAGAACGCATATCATTCTTTTGAGAAATGTTTGCTTGTTGTGCTTTATTGTTAGTTGTAACACGTTTGATTGCAGATTTAATGTTTGGCATAATGTCACCTCCTAGAAATGTCTTGCACTTAAAATAGATATTTTGATTGCAACAAGAAATATTTTATCAAATTCAGACAGTATATGCAATCTATATTTTTAAAACTCATTGAACAACTGTATAAGAGTTGTTATAATCAAATATACGTACAATTTAAGAAAGTTGGGCAAAAAAGATGAATAATGAACAGCGTTTAAGCCGTCAGGAAAAAATAAGAAACTTCTCTATTATTGCGCATATCGATCATGGTAAATCGACCTTAGCAGATAGAATTTTAGAAAATACAAAATCTGTTGCTTCACGAGAGATGAAATCTCAATTGCTGGATTCTATGGATTTAGAGCGTGAACGCGGGATAACAATTAAACTGAACGCAGTACAATTAAATTATACAGCAAAAGATGGAGAGACATATATTTTCCATTTAATAGATACACCTGGACACGTCGATTTCACCTATGAAGTATCACGAAGTTTAGCGGCATGTGAAGGAGCTATATTGGTAGTTGATGCAGCCCAAGGTATCGAAGCACAGACATTAGCGAACGTTTATTTAGCTTTAGATAATGATTTAGAATTATTACCTGTTATTAATAAAATTGATTTACCTGCTGCTGAACCTGAACGCGTGCGTCAGGAAATTGAAGATGTGATTGGTTTAGATGCAAGCGAAGCGGTACTTGCTTCAGCTAAGGCAAATATCGGTATAGAAGAAATCTTAGAACAAATCGTTGAGAAAGTTCCGGCACCTATGGGTGATCCTGAAGCACCATTAAAAGCTTTAATCTTTGATAGTGCTTTTGATGCCTATCGTGGTGTTATCTCATCAATTCGTATTATTGATGGGACTGTTAAAGCTGGCGATAAAATTAAAATGATGTCTACTGGTAAAACATTTGATGTGGTAGAAGTTGGAATCAATACACCGAAACAATTGCCTGTTTCTGAATTAACTGTGGGTGATGTAGGTTATATTACGGCTTCAATTAAGAATGTTGCAGATTCAAGTGTCGGGGATACAATTACATTAGCTGATAATCCAGCAGCAGAACCATTACAGGGTTATAAAAAGATGAATCCAATGGTGTTCTGTGGTATCTATCCAATTGATACTGGACGATACAATGATTTAAGAGAAGCTTTAGAGAAACTTCAATTAAATGATGCTTCTTTAGAATTTGAAGCTGAAACTTCTCAAGCTTTAGGATTTGGTTTTCGTGTCGGTTTCTTAGGATTATTGCATATGGAAATTATTCAGGAACGTATTGAACGTGAATTCGGTATCGAGTTAATTGCAACTGCACCGTCTGTAATTTATAAATGTGAGATGACAGATAAGAGTGAAGTAATTGTTGATAATCCCTCAAAAATGCCAGATCCACAAAAGATTGATAAAATTTATGAACCATATGTAAAAGCGAGTATTATGGTGCCGAACGATTACGTCGGTTCTGTGATGGAATTATGCCAAAGAAAACGCGGTAATTTCCAGACGATGGACTATATGGACGATATTCGCGTAAATATTATCTATGAAATTCCATTATCAGAAGTCGTATTCGATTTTTTCGATCAATTAAAATCAAATACAAAAGGTTATGCCTCTTTTGATTATGAGTTAATTGGCTATCAGGAAAGTCGCCTAGTGAAGATGGATATCTTACTCAATGGTGAAAGTGTCGATGCTTTAAGTTTCATCGTGCATAGAGACTTTGCCTACGAACGTGGTAAAGTAATCGTAGAGAAACTAAAAACGCTTATTCCGCGTCAACAATTCGAAGTACCAGTTCAAGCCGCAATCGGACAAAAAATCGTTGCCCGTACTAATATTAAATCAATTGGTAAAAACGTACTAGCAAAATGTTACGGTGGGGATATCTCACGTAAACGTAAACTTTTAGAGAAGCAAAAAGCTGGTAAAGCAAAGATGAAGGCAGTTGGTTCTGTGGAAATTCCACAAGATGCATTCCTAGCTGTGTTAAAAATGGACGAAGAATAGTAAAAAAACACGATTGATTCTTTCAAAGAGCAATCGTGTTTTAATTTTGGAGGTGCTGGCATGAGAAGTTTATATATTCATATTCCATTTTGCAATCGTATCTGTACATATTGCGATTTTAATAAATTTTTAATAAAGAACCAACCTGTCGATGCATATTTAGATGCACTTATTAAAGAGCTTGGAATGATTAGTGAGAAGGAAATTTATACTGTCTTTATCGGAGGTGGGACGCCCACTGCATTATCTAGCTTGCAATTAGAAAGATTGCTTAAATTTATTACAGAAAGATTCAACATAATTAGTGAGTTTACTGTAGAAGCGAATCCGGATGAATTAACAACCGATAAAATTGCTATTATGAAACAATACGGAGTTAATCGATTATCGTTAGGCGTACAAACGTTTAATAATCGTTTGTTGAAATCACTTGGCAGAACACATGTTGAAAGTGATATAAAACGTGCCGTAGATGATGCGAACCGTTTAGGTATTGAATCAGTAAGTATCGATCTAATGTATCACTTACCGACTCAGACACTTGAAGAATGTCAGTACGATTTAGAACAAGCTGTGCAACTTAATATTAATCATATTTCGAGTTATTCGCTCATATTAGAACCCAAAACTCAATTTTATAACCTTTATAAAAAAGGTATGCTGCAAATGCCCGATGAGATACTCGCACAGGATATGTATGAATATACAATGAAATTCTTAGCAGAACATGGTTTTCATCAATATGAAATTTCGAATTATGCCAAAGGAGACTTTGAATCAATGCATAACAAAGTCTACTGGGAAAATAAAGAGTATTATGGAGCAGGAGCTGGCAGTCATGGATACATTGACGGGAACCGTTACTATAACGTTATACCTGTACCACATTATATTAAGGCGATGAAAAATGGAAGTGCTGTTAAAGAGGTTATTCCTGTAAACATTGAAGCTTCGATGGAAGAATTTATGTTCTTAGGATTGAGATTAAACAAAGGAATCAACATCGATGATTTCGAGAAAAGATATGCTAGAAGTTTTAATGATGTATTTGGCACTGTTGTTCAAAGTTTGCTAAAAGAAGGTCAAATCATGATAGAAAATAATAATGTAAAACTTACTGATGGAGGCAGAATGCGTGGTAACGATGTCTTTGAAAAGTTCTTATTAACTTTGTAAAATCACGGTTTTTAAGAACTTTTTTTCATTAATAATTTTTTAGGTGTTATATGTTGACATACTTTGATCAATTTGATAAATTGTAATTAGCACTCGAAGTGATAGAGTGCTAACGAGGTGAAATATGCTAACAGATAGACAATTACATTTATTAAACGTAATTGTTGAGGATTTTGTTGATAGTGGATCACCTATCGGTTCAAAGAAACTGATTGAGCAACATAATTTAAATGTTAGTCCTGCAACAATTAGAGCTGAGATGAAGCGACTAGAAGACCATGGTTTAATTGAAAAAATGCATTCTTCTAGTGGTAGAATCCCTTCAGAAGCAGGATACAAATTTTATGTTGAAGCGTTGCAAAATGAATTTCCTTATGAAGAGAATTTTTTTATTGATCAGACAAACTTTGTCGATTTTAGAATGCTCGCTAAGGATATAGCGATGGATACTCAATATCTATCAATTGCAACGACAACTGAAATCGATAAACGATCAATTTCACAAATTCATTTGACGTATTTAACACCGACAAATTTGGTATTAATTATTGTCTATGAAAATGGTAATGTTGAACATCAACAAATTTCATGGCAAGTACGTTTAACGAGACAAGAGATTGAGCGCATGAACAATTATCTAAATCAGAATTTACTTGCAATTATTGAAGGTAATATTCATTTAGATGTAAATCATCAAGGTTTTAAACAGTTACCACTCTCACATTTAAAGTCTGAAATCGTTAAGAAGGCTCATACTACGTCACATACTATTTATTTTGAAGGTAGAGAGTATTTATATGAAATTATAGATTCAGATAATTTAAATGCTGTAAAAGAAACTTTAAAATTGATTGATTCTGATGACTTACCGGGTATATTAAGTCAGGTTGATTCTGATCATATTCAGGTAACTTTAGGTCAGGAAATTGATAAAAACTTAGAAGGCATCTCAATTGTAACTTCACCGATTCATCTTCATAATATGAATGGTAAGATTGCGGTCATTGGACCGACACAAATGAGTTACCGAAAAGTCTTTAATAAATTAGCAAGTATTAATCACTTGTTATAAGGAGGTAAATATCTTGTCTGAAAAACATGAAGAACAAGTATATGAAAAAACTGATCAAACAGATGAGTCGAATGAAACAGTTGAACAGGATATGACAGAAAAAGTTGCACCAGAAGCACCTGTTGAAGCTTCTGAAGAAGAAACAACTGATGAGCTCACTGAAACAAAACAATTATTAGAAGCAGCTGAAGAGAAATATTTACGTCTTTATGCTGAATTTGAAAACTATAAAAAACGTACACGTGCAGAATTAGATACAGAAAGAACGTATCGTGCGCAAAGTGTACTGCGTGACATTTTACCAGCAATTGATAATATTGAACGCGCACTTGCACAAAAAGGTGAAAGTGAAGAATTTAAATCTTTACATAAAGGTGTAGAGATGGTTTATGAAAGTCTGCTGAGTTCATTGAAAGATAATGGCCTTGAAGTGATTGAAGCACTTGACAAGCCATTTGATCCGAATTTACATCAAGCTGTAATGCAGGAGCAGGATCAAGATAAAGCATCAGGCATTGTTTTAGATGAGCTTCAAAAAGGTTATAAATTGAAAGAACGTGTTTTACGACCTTCGATGGTTAAAGTAAACGAGTAATTGTTTATTAAATAATCATTTAATAAACAATTTTCAAAATTAATTTTTAAAATAATGGAGGAATTATATAATGAGTAAAGTAATTGGTATTGACTTAGGAACAACAAATTCATGTGTATCTGTATTAGAAGGTGGCGAACCTAAAGTTATCGCTAACCCTGAAGGTAACCGTACTACACCATCTGTAGTAGCATTTAAAAATGGTGAAACACAAGTTGGGGAAGTTGCAAAACGTCAAGCAATCACTAACCCAAACACAATCATCTCAATCAAACGTCACATGGGTACAGACTATAAAGAAAATATTGATGGCAAACAATATTCACCACAAGAAATTTCAGCAATGATCTTACAAAATTTAAAAGCGACTGCAGAAAGCTATTTAGGTGAAAAAGTATCTAAAGCGGTTATTACTGTTCCAGCTTATTTCAACGATGCAGAACGTCAGGCAACAAAAGATGCTGGTAAAATCGCTGGATTAGAAGTTGAACGTATTATCAACGAACCTACTGCTGCAGCACTTGCATACGGTTTAGATAAAACTGATAAAGAACAAAAAGTATTAGTATTTGACTTAGGTGGCGGTACGTTTGACGTATCTATCTTAGAACTTGGAGACGGTGTATTTGAAGTGTTATCTACTGCTGGTGATAACCGTTTAGGTGGAGATGACTTTGACCAGGTAATCATAGACTTCTTAGTTGCAGAATTCAAAAAAGAAAATGGATTAGATTTATCAAATGATAAAATGGCTATGCAACGTTTGAAAGATGCTGCTGAAAAAGCGAAGAAAGATTTATCAGGTGTATCTTCAACTCAAATCTCATTACCGTTCATCTCAGCTGGAGAAGCTGGACCATTACACTTAGAAGTTACTTTATCACGTGCGAAATTTGAAGACTTATCTCGTGAGTTAGTTGAACGTACAATGGGGCCAACGCGTCAAGCAATGAAAGACGCTGGATTATCAAATTCAGATATCGACGAAGTATTATTAGTTGGTGGATCTACACGTATCCCAGCAGTACAAGAAGCAATTAAAAAAGAATTAGGCAAAGAACCAAATAAAGGTGTTAACCCTGATGAAGTAGTAGCGATGGGCGCTGCAATTCAAGGTGGTGTACTAACTGGAGATGTTCAGGATATTGTATTATTAGACGTAACACCATTATCTCTAGGTATTGAAACAATGGGTGGCGTTTCTACGGTATTAATTGAACGTAACACAACAATACCGACATCTAAATCACAAGTATTCTCTACAGCAGCAGATAACCAGCCTGCAGTTGATATTCACGTATTACAAGGTGAGCGTCAAATGGCAGCAGATAACAAAACGTTAGGTCGCTTCCAGTTAACTGACATTCCACCAGCACCACGTGGTATGCCTCAAATCGAAGTAACATTTGATATCGATAAAAATGGTATCGTTAACGTTACAGCGAAAGATTTAGGTACTCAAAAAGAACAAAAAATTACTATTCAGTCTTCATCTTCATTAAGTGATGAAGAAATCGATCGCATGGTTAAAGATGCAGAAGCAAACGCTGAAGCGGATAAAAAACGTCGTGAAGAAGTAGATTTACGTAATGAAGCTGATCAATTAGTATTTGCTACTGATAAAGCGATTAAAGATTTAGAAGGTAAAGTGGACGCTGCTGAAGTTGAAAAAGCAGAATCTGCGAAAGAAGAACTTAAAAAAGCTTTAGAAGGCAATGATATTGAAGATATTAAAGCGAAAAAAGATAGTTTAAATGAAATCGTTCAGGCATTATCTATGAAATTATATGAAGAGATGGCTGCACAACAAGGTGCAGAAGGTGCTCAAAACACAAATCCTGAAGATGATGTAGTAGATGCAGACTTTACTGAAGTTAAAGATGACGATAAAAAATAATAAGTAATAACATAAAGTCAAAGTCAATTTATTGACTTTGGCTTTTTCTTTCAGCATATTTAACTAAGTAGTTAGAAAAGGAGAATGAAAAGTGGCGAAAAGAGATTATTATGAAGTCCTAGGTTTACAAAAAGGTGCTTCTAAAGAAGAAATTAAACGTGCATATAAAAAACTTTCAAAAAAATATCATCCGGACATCAATAAAGAAGAAGATGCAGATGTAAAGTTCAAAGAAATTGCAGAAGCTTATGAAGTATTAAGTGACGATCAGAAGAAAGCACAGTATGATCAATTTGGTCACGCAGGTATGGGTCAAGGTGCTGGATTTGGTGGTCAGGACTTTGGCGGTTTCGGTGGATTTGAAGATATCTTCAGTTCGTTCTTTGGCGGTGGTGCCAGACGCGATCCTAATGCCCCTCAAAAAGGTGATGACTTACAATATCAGATGAATATATCATTTGAAGAAGCGGTATTTGGCGCTGAAAAAGAAATTTCAGTTAAAAAAGAAGTAACTTGTGAGACATGTGATGGCAGCGGTGCAAAACCTGGAACTGAAGTACATACTTGTAAAACGTGTCACGGGCGTGGTAATGTACAGGTGGAACAAAATACACCGTTTGGTCGTGTAAGAACTGAACGACCATGTCATGATTGTGGTGGTACGGGTAAAACATTTGATGAAAAATGTCATGATTGTGGCGGCACAGGTCGAGTAATTAAAACCGTTAAAATTAAAGTCACTGTGCCAGCTGGTGTTGATACTGGACAACAAATCCGTTTAGCTAATCAAGGTGAGCCGGGTATTAATGGTGGTCCTGCTGGTGATCTATATGTCGTATTCAAAGTTGCTGACCATGCTCATTTTGAACGTGCAGGGGAAGATATTTTCTATACATTAAACTTATCAATTGCTCAAGCGGCACTTGGTGATGAAGTGGAAGTGCCTACGTTGGAAGGAAAAGCGAAGATTACAATTCCATCAGGTACTCAAACTGGTAAACGTTTCAGATTAAAAGAAAAAGGCATTCAAAATGTACACGGCTATGGTAAGGGCGACTTATATGTCACTGTCAATGTAGTAACACCTGTGAAGATGACAAATAGACAAGCGGAATTATTAAGAGAATTTGCTGAAATAGATGGTACGGAAATTAACGAACAACCTTCAAACTTTTTCGATAAAACAAAACGCTTCTTTAAAGGGGAATAATAATGAACTATAAAGAAATAACATTGATGATTAACCATGAGCTTGAACCATTTATTGCAGATATATTAAATGAAGTTGGTGCAAATGGTGTCGTTATAGAAGATAGTTTAGAACTTGTTAAAGGTCGTATTGAAACGTACGGTGAAATCTATGAGTTAAATCCAGATGATTACCCAGAATCTGATGTACGTGTAAAAGTGTATTTTAGTGAATTAGATTATTCTGATGCAATCATTGATGAAATCAAAGAAAAAATTAATGGATTACAGGATGTTGAAGTTACAAGATTAGAAATTACTACTGATGAGGTTCAGGAAGAAGACTGGGCAAATGAATGGAAAAATCATTTTCATGCATTTAAAGCTTCAGAAAGATTTGTTGTTGTACCAAGCTGGGAAAATTATGAGAACCAAAACGATGACGAGTTTATCATTAAGCTTGATCCGGGCATGGCATTTGGTACAGGCGATCATGCTACAACATCGATGTGTTTAAAATTAATAGAGAAATATGTTCAACCACATCAATCTGTTATTGATGTCGGTACTGGTTCAGGCATTTTAAGTATAGCAGCGCATCAATTAGGTGCTGCACCCATTAAAGCGTTAGATCTGGATAGTGTGGCAGTACGTGTTGCTGTGGATAACTTTGAAAAAAATGATTGTGCGGATGCGATTCAAGCGGAACCAGGTAACTTATTAAAAGGTGAAAGTGAAAAACGTGATGTCATTTTTGCAAATATATTAGCGCATATCGTAGATTTAATGATTGATGATAGCTTTGCATTATTAAATGACAATGGTCTACTGATCACTTCAGGTATCATTTTAGAAAAAGAAGAAATGATCGTTGAACATTTGGAACGCGTTGGTTATAAGATAGAAGAAATTATGCGTGAAAATGGCTGGATTGCGATTGCCGCTAGAAAAGAGGCATAACATGCAGCGTTATTTTGTAAATACTGAAGCTGAAAATAATAAAAGCTATGCAATTATCGATAAAGAGGATGTACATCATATAAAGAATGTGATGCGTCAAACTGCTGGAAGTAAAATCATCATTAATTTTATCAATGCTAGTTTTATAAGTGAAATTACTGCTATTGATAATCAAATTACAGTAATAACCCGTGAACAGTTAGAGCTGAATACAGAATTACCTGTACAAGTTACGATCGCAAGCGGTTTTTTAAAGAACGATAAATATGAATGGATGATTCAAAAAGCGACTGAACTCGGTGCGTATCGCTTCCTGCCCTTTATATCTGATCATACTGTGATTAAGCTGGATGAAAAGAAAATGATAAAAAAGGTAGAAAGATATCAGAAAATAATAAAGGAGGCAGCAGAACAAAGTTATCGTCAGATTATACCTGAAATTAAAGTTGTAAAGAATAGTAATGCTCTAGCTGCATTATTAGATGATTATGATGTTGTACTCGTTGCTTACGAAGAATCTGCTAAAAATGATGAAACGTCTGTGCTCAATCAAACATTAAAAAGATTAGAATCTGGCACGAAGGTAATCGTTATCTTTGGGCCGGAAGGTGGATTGAGTGAAACAGAAATTAAACAATTTAATGCACCCACAATTGGTTTAGGACCTAGAATACTACGTGCAGAAACTGCCCCACTATATTTACTGAGCGCGATAGGTTATCATATTGAACTATCATAAAAATTTATTATAAAAGACAGTGTGATGGACATTGCATCCCACTGTCTTTTATAATGATTAGATTGAAATTCCTATCAATTAATGTTATTTTTATATAATGTGATTTATTGAACGAAAATAAAATGAGGTGAAATAAATGGCAACTGTTGCCTTCCATACTTTAGGATGTAAAGTAAACCATTATGAAACTGAAGCCATCTGGCAATTATTTAAAGAAGCATCATATGAGCGTGTAGATTTTGAAACAAATGCAGACGTTTATGTGATTAATACTTGTACCGTGACAAACACTGGGGATAAGAAAAGTCGTCAGGTTATTCGTCGTGCCATCAGACGTAATCCGGAAGCGGTTATCTGTGTAACTGGTTGTTATGCTCAAACATCGTCAGCTGAAATTATGGATATTGCGGGTGTTGATATCGTTGTCGGTACACAAGATCGAAATAAGATGTTACCGTATATTGAACAGTTTAGAAATGAAAGACAACCGATTAACGGTGTCACAAATATCATGAAGAATCGTACGTACGAAGAACTAGACGTACCATATTTTACTGATAGAACACGTGCATCACTGAAGATTCAGGAAGGCTGTAATAACTTCTGTACATTCTGTATCATCCCATGGGCAAGAGGATTGATGCGTTCAAGAGACCCGAAAGAAGTCGTAAGACAAGCAACACAGCTTGTTCAATCTGGTTATCAGGAAATTGTCTTAACAGGTATCCATACAGGTGGCTATGGTGAAGATTTAAAAGATTATAATTTAGCACAACTGCTTCGAGATTTAGAAACGATTGATGGATTAAAACGTATCCGTATCTCATCTATTGAAGCAAGTCAATTAACGGATGAAGTGATTGATGTCATCGATAAAAGTGAAAAGGTTGTACGTCACTTACATATTCCACTACAATCTGGGAGCGATACAGTATTAAAACGTATGCGTCGTAAATATACGATGGAACACTTCTCAGAAAGATTAAGAAAATTACATGCAATTATGCCTGGACTTGCTGTGACAAGCGATGTCATTGTTGGGTTCCCTGGTGAAACAGAAGAGGAATTCCAGGAAACATATGATTTTATTCAGGAACATGGTTTTTCTGAACTGCATGTTTTTCCATATTCAATGAGAACAGGTACACCAGCAGCGCGTATGACGGATCAAATTGATGAGAATGTGAAAAATGAACGCGTACATCGCTTAATTAGTCTGTCAGATCAGCTTGCTAAAGAATATGCTAGCAGATTTGAAGGTGAAGTATTAGAAGTTATTCCTGAAGAGAAAGCAAGCGTTGAAAATATGCTGGTCGGTTACACAGATAATTACTTAAAAGTACAATTTGAAGCTGACGAAAGCTTAATCGGTGAACTTGTAAAAGTTAAGATAACTGAAGCCGGCTATCCGATGAATAAAGGACAATTTGTTAAAGTAATCCCTAATATATATAAAAAGACAGAAGAAAATAAGGAACTTACTGTAAATTAAAAAATGAGTGTTGACCGTAGATTGATAATCTATTATAATATTTTAGTACATAGAAATATTTATTTAAATAAATCTATGTTTAATATGTTCCGTTGATATTTGGAGGGAGGGAAATTAAATGTCTAAAACTGTAGTTCGTAAAAACGAATCAATCGAAGATGCTTTACGTCGTTTCAAACGTACTGTTTCAAAAAATGGTACAATTCAAGAAGTTCGTAAACGTGAATTCTACGAAAAACCAAGTGTTAAACGTAAAAAGAAATCAGAAGCAGCACGTAAACGTAAATTTAAATAATAATTGCTCCCTCAAATATTATTTATAGATAGGCACGCCACATTTGTGGTGTGTTTTTTTTATATAGTTTAAAAACATATACCTTAAGGGCTACCTTAAATTTACCTTAAAAAAACTAATAATTTACAGACTATTAAATTATTTAAGTTATAATATAAGTAAGGAGGTGTTTGATTGGAAATCAGTACGTATGATGGTGTGATTTTATTGCTCATGATTATTATGGTATCTACAGGTCTGTGGCAATTGTATTCACCGAAGTTAGGTATTTCAGGCATCATCAGTAGTATTGCTGCAATTAGTTTTCTCGGACTAAATTTATTTAATAATCAGATGGAAGCATTATCTATAATTTTGTTTTTAGGTGGTATTATTTTAGTAGTCCTGGAGCTGTTTGTTGTGGGAGCGATATTAGGTATTATAGGTATGTTAAGCATTATTGCTAGTTTCTTACTGATTGGTGATAACGTCGCTAAAATGGGTGTCTTTGTAGCGATTTGTTTAATTATTGCAATTGTAGAATGGGTGATCTTAGTGAAATTTTTAAAGAAGACGATACCGATTTTCTCTCAAGTTGTCCTCCATGATTCAACGAATAAAGAGTCAGGATATACATCTCATGATGACAGAAGCCATCTTGTTGGACAAACAGCAACTACATTAACGGAATTACGTCCTTCAGGTATTATTATTCATCATGGGAAACGTATTGATGCTGTAAGTGATGGTGCATTTATTAAACGTGAGAAAGAAGTTCGTATTATTGAAGTGGAAGGCACAAGAGTTGTAGTAACAGAAATAAAATAAACAGGAGTGAATTTTATGGCAGGATTAATAACAATCGGTATTATCGCATTTGTAGTTCTTATTCTTTTAATGATTTTATTTTCATTTGTACCCGTTGGTTTATGGATTTCAGCATTAGCTGCAGGGGTTAAAGTTAACATCGGTACATTAGTTGGGATGCGCTTACGTCGTGTATCGCCAAGACGTGTAATCGATCCTTTAATTAAAGCACATAAAGCCGGATTACATTTAACGACAAATCAATTAGAGTCACATTATCTAGCTGGTGGGAATGTTGACCGCGTTGTTGATGCAATCATCGCAGCACAACGAGCTGATATTAATTTACCGTTTGAACGTGGTGCAGCAATTGACTTAGCAGGTCGTGATGTATTAGAAGCAGTTCAAATGTCAGTTAACCCTAAAGTAATTGAAACACCATTTATTGCGGGTGTTGCGATGAACGGTATTGAAGTGAAAGCCAAAGCAAGAATCACAGTACGTGCAAATATTGAGCGTCTAGTCGGTGGTGCTGGGGAAGAAACAATTGTTGCTCGTGTTGGTGAAGGGATTGTCTCAACAATTGGTTCTAGTGCATCACATACCTCTGTATTAGAAAATCCGGATATGATATCTCAAACTGTATTAGGTAAAGGATTAGATAGCGGTACAGCGTTTGAAATCCTATCGATTGATATCGCAGACGTAGATATCGGTAAGAACATTGGTGCAGACTTACAGACTGAACAAGCATTAGCGGATAAAAATATTGCACAGGCAAAAGCAGAGGAACGTCGTGCAATGGCCGTAGCTCAAGAACAAGAGATGAAGGCGAAAGTTCAGGAAATGAGAGCAAAAGTTGTTGAAGCTGAAGCTGAAGTACCATTGGCAATGGCACAAGCTTTAAAATCCGGAAATATCGGAGTTATGGATTATTATAACCTAAAGAATATTGAATCAGACACTGGGATGAGAAATTCTATAAATAAGATGACTGATCCAAATAGCAGTGACACGCCTAAAAAATAAAGGGTGATTAGATGAGTACGGGATTTATTGTGTTTATTATCTTTACAGTTATTAGCATTGTTTCATCAATAAATGAGAATGCTAATAAACAAAAAGCGAAACAAGTAAAACGTCCGATATCGAGTAAGCAACAAGTGAATTCTAAAAATGTATTTTCTCAGTTACAGAAATCAATGGGTAATTTAGAAAAAGAGTTTACCGATTTCAAAAAGAACCCGGAAGCGAAATTAAAAGAAATTGAACAACGCATTGAAAAAGGTAATAAGCAAACGCGAAATGTAGAACAACAAGTAAAAAATAAAATAGCAGAAGCGAAAGACCAAGAGCGTCCAATAGAACGTTCTGCTGCTAAGAAAATTCAGGCATTCGAAGAAAAGATACAGACAAAGGAAACGCTATCACTAGCTGAGCGTATAGCAACAATTGAAGCTGATTCCCATCTGTCACCAAGACAGAAAATGAATCGCATCAATATGATACGGATGGAAGATGATATTGATAGAGCAAGCTCACTTGTAGATTTCACACCCGAAAATACACTTAAAGGGATTATATATAGTGAAATACTAGGTCCTCCAAAAGCAAGAAGATAATAACTATGATGCGCAAAATAATTTGCGTATCATAGTTATTTTTTT
>CAACWL010000938.1_pt1 | contig 14233 bp, 12 predicted proteins | sample 2275641 | NCBI WGS metagenome assembly CAACWL01 (sample SAMEA5312462, study PRJEB27640) | indoor metagenome | biome: indoor environment; feature: uncontrolled; material: polymer tiles stone | place: Germany | collected 2014-07-07 | reverse complement strand
GGTTGTCCTATAATTCCTATTTTATTCAGCGATTTATTTCTAATAAACGTTTCGTATGCTCTGATTAATGGATGCTTCTCCATAACTGTCACCCTTCCACATTATTTCTATTCTTATTCCCGTTTCTTTTCATAGCAAGCATAAAAAGGCACATTTCCAGTCAGAAAATGTACCTTTCATCGCCCTACAATCCTCTACGCATTAAATAAAGAAAATATGGTGCTCCAATAATACTAACTATGATACCTGCAGGCATGCCAGCAGGTTCTATTAAAAGCCGACCTAAAGTATCAGCAAAACTTAAAAGTATCGCACCTAACAATATTGTAATCGGAATAAAAACCTGATGTCTTGGACCAACTAATTGTCTTGCAATGTGAGGTGCAATCAAACCCACGAATGCTATACTACCACAAATTGAAACCGCGCTTGCACACAACATTACAGAAATAATCAGAATTACTACTCTTTCTCTATTAATCCTTATGCCAAGACCTGTTGAAATATGTTCATGGGTATTAAGAATGTTTAGTATATCTAGTTTCAGCAAAAGGATCGGTATCGTGATAATTAACACTGTAATAATCATCCAAACAAATGGCCATGTATCACCCCATATATTACCACCTAGCCATTTAGAGATAAATTCAACATCTTCTTTATTAAATGTCGATGTCATCATAATCATCGCACCACTCAATGCAGTAGACAACCCAACACCGATAAGAATCATTTGCATCGGATTTAAACCACGTTTAGAACTACTCAACAGAAATACTGTCGCTGCTGTAATCAGACCACCAATCAAACTAAATAGCGGCAGTACATATACAAAATTACTGCTGTCGACCGGCATGAATATCATAAGCAATGCGATAAAGAATCCACTGCCTGCATTTATCCCTATAATACCTGGATCTGCCAGTGGATTTTTAGTAATACTTTGCAGTAGTGCACCACTTAAACTAAGTGCAGCACCACATAATATCGTTACAAGTAATCTTGGCATACGAAATTCATAGAGCACCATCGTATCTGTTTCATTTCCCATACCAAATAATGTTTTTAAAAATTGTAATGGTGGCATCTTAAAATCTCCAACAGTCATACTCACTGTAATGATTGCAAACAAAATAATAATTAAAATAGTTGATATAAACACATTTTTAGTTTTAGTATGCATTATGAAATTCCTACCTTTCTTACGAGATAAATAAAGAAAGGCACACCTATAATTGAAATGATTGCACCTACAGGAGACTCTCCCATCATGCGTGCCAGTATATCAGCGCAAACAAGAAATATTCCACCTAAAAGCGTTGCGACAGGTAGCAACTTTCTATAATCTACGCCAACTAAAAGACGTGCAATATGTGGAATCATCAATCCTACAAATGCTAAGGAACCTGCCATTGCCACTGCGACACCGGCTAAAATCATCGTTAATAATGAGAATATAATTCTTATCGACGTTAAATTGACCCCTAAACCTTGTGCCATTTCATCACCTAAAGATAACACAGTAAGCTTATGACCGATAAGCAGTACGAAGATGATAACAATTAATATTATCGGGGATGCATATTTTAGTTGTGTCCAGGTCGTACCAGCAACACCACCACTAGACCAAAGCATCGAACTTTGATTCGTTCTAAAATATAACGAAATCCCTTCAGCAATTGCTAATAACAAACTACTCACAGCTGCTCCAGCTAATATAATACGCATCGTATTAAAGCCACCTTTTTTACTTAAACCGAGCATCAATACAATGGTTCCTCCAACAATTGCACCGATAAATCCAGCCAGTATAATCGCAAAAAAGTTCGCTCCACTCGTAAATGCAAATAAAATACTGATACCTAAAGCTGCTCCTGAATTAAGTCCGATTAAAGCAGGATCTGCCAAAGGATTCTTAGTTACTCCCTGCATGACTGCACCAGTACAGGCAAGACTCATCCCAACAAGCATGGCAGCAATTTCTCTAGGCATACGTATATCGCGAATAATATTATGTTCAGAAATATCTCGATAATTAAATAGCGCATCATAAATTGTTTTAAAACTATAGTTATTTACCCCCAACATAAATGAAACAATTAATATTGCCAGCAATAAAAGAAGAAGCAAAGGAATAACGATGTATAATTTCCCGGAAAATATATACTGTTTATTTGTAAATGCACTTTGTTTATTCATCTGTATCCCTGCTATAGTGCTTGCATAATAAATCATAGGTTACAAGCATCGGCTTTCCATTTCGTGGATCTACGCTGAGCTCGGCATCTATATTAAATACTTCTTCTAAGACATCCTTAGTCAAAACATTCATCGTATCTCCTTGCTTAATGATATTTCCATCTTTCATTGCAATAATATGATCAGAAAATCGAACTGCCTGATTAATATCATGGAGAACCATTATAATCGTACAATTTTCCTGTTCGTTTAAATCTCTAATAAGTTCTAAAATTTCTAATTGATGCGAAATATCTAGATATGTTGTTGGTTCATCAAGGAAAATAATATCAGTCTTCTGGGCTAAAGCCATAGCAATCCATACACGTTGTCTTTGTCCACCACTTAGATCATTAACATTCTTATCTTTGAAATCTGTTGTACCTGTTACACGCATCGCCCATTCAATTTCCTGATGATCAAGCTGAGTAAGTCTCCCAAATCCTTTCTGATAAGGAAATCTGCCATAACTGATCAGTTCATAAACGCTTAATCCATCTGCCACATCAGGTGATTGTGGTAGGATTGCAATCTTTTTAGCAACCTCTTTAGTTGGTTGCTGATGAATATTCTTTCCGTCTAATATCACTTCACCATGCGCTACGTTTAATATTCTTGACAGTGCTTTTAATAACGTTGATTTTCCGCATCCATTCGGCCCTATAATAGATGTCACTTTTTTATCAGGAATGGAAACATCTAAATTTTTAATGATGTCCCTTTCGCCATAATTAATGGTAATCTGCTTACCTTCTAATCGATTCATATATATCCTTCTTTCATTAATTCCAAAATGAAATATTCCAATTTTCAAACCATTATCACTCTCATATAATTGATAATCATTATCAATACTGTTATATTTTATATTATAATAACTTACAACGCAAGATAATTAGGGAGACATACTTTATGAAACAATTATTAGATATAACAATTATCGGTGGTGGGCCTGCTGGTCTTTATGCTGCTTTTTATGCAGGATTACGAGGTTTGAAAGTACGCATCATTGATCAGAACAATACTTTAGGCGGAAAACTTAATCTTTTCCCAGAGAAAATTGTTTGGGATGCTGGTGGGATTCCTCCTCAACCTGCAGCAGAGATTATGCAGAACTTGATTAAACAAGGCACTACATTTAATCCAGAGATCATTCTGAACACCGTCGTTACAGATATAAAAAAAGAAAATGACTTTCACTTTATCGTAGAGACAAACGATAAATCCTATCACTCTAAAACTGTTATCGTGGCAGTGGGTTCAGGTATCATCAAGCCGATTAAACTGGATATTGAAGGTGCTGATCGATATGAAGTTAATAACCTACATTATGTAGTCCCTTCATTAAAACGCTTTAAAGATAAGCGTGTACTTATTTCTGGTGGTGGAAATGCCGCAGTTGACTGGGCACATGATATCGCTCCTATTGCAAAAAGTGTGCATATTATATGCCGTAAAGAAGATTTTAAAGGTCACGAAGAGACAGTGCGTCAACTGGATGAATTAGGAGTAATCAAGATGACAAACCAAACAATTCATTCACTGATTGCAGAAGCGGACGAAATTAAACAAGTTGAAATTATTCAAAATACTGATGACACCATTCAAATTTTAGATGTCGACGATGTCATTATCAATCATGGTTTCCATATGGACTGCGAGCTATTAAATGACAGTTCAGTTCAATTTGAACGTGTTGATGATTTTTATATTAAAGGCAATGCGAATACTTCTACGAACACGCCAGGTATTTATGCTATCGGTGACATATTGAAACACGATGCGAAAGTCAACTTGATTATCGGTTGTTTCCATGATGCAGCGACTTCTATTAATCAGATTAAAATGTATCTTGACCCAGATGCACCATCATATGGCATCGTTTCAAGTCACAATCCAATATTCGAAGAAGAAAACGAAAAGATAAAGAAAAAATTATTTGAATCATAAAAAAAAGGACTAGAATTAGTCCTTTTTTTTATATGGTGAAGCTTCATCATCTGTAATAATCAATACATTTGGATGATCAAGTAATACGCTCGCTGGTATATCTTCATTTGGCTGTGTCATATCGTATAACTGTTGAATGATAGGTTGTTTCTTTTCTCCGGTCGCTAAAAGAATAATTATATCCGATTGCATAATCGTAGTTATCCCCATCGTCACTGCTTGCGTAGGCACCTGGTCAATTGTATCGAAAAATCTTGCATTCGCACGAATCGTTTCTTCTGAAAGGTCGACTATTCTCGTATTAGACGTAAACGATGTACCCGGTTCATTAAAACCTATATGACCATTCGTCCCAATGCCAAGCAACTGAAGATTAATAGGATGTTCTTTCATAATCAATTCATCATAAGCTTTATTATCCTGAGCCAGATTCTCTCTATCATTGTCCGGGAAATAATATTGTTCCGGCTTTATATCAATATGGTTAAATAAATGATGTTTCATGTAATAAAGATAACTTTGCGGACTTTGCTTATCTAATTCAAAATATTCATCTAGATTAAATGTTTTAAGATGAGATAAATTAACTGGGTTTGACTTTATCAGCTTAACTAATGCAGCATATACGGGTTCCATCGTTCCACCTGTTGCTAATCCTAGTTTAGTATGTGGGTTACGCTTGATTTCTCTAAATAATTCTATCGCAACATACTGAGCGGCAAGTGATGCATTCCCTAAATTAATAAATTCCATTATTATATCTCCTTAATCTTCATTGATAAAACCATTGCCTAAAACATCGCGTACATCATGGACGACAACAAATGCTTTTTCATCAATCTTTTTAATCATACGTTTTGTCTTTGTAAGCTGTAATTTATTAATAACACAATACAGAACTTCTGTCTCTCTTTTACTATAATACCCGCGACCATTTAGTATTGTAATGCCACGACCAATATCTTCATCTAACATTTTAGCAATCGGATCTGGATTTTGTGAAATGATTGTAATTGCTTTTTTAGGATTTAATCCTTCAATAATCATATCCATTGATTTTGTACCTAAATATAAACTTAAAACTGTTAATAGTGCTTTTTCTACTGGGATAACAGTTAATGAAATCGCCACAACAATTAAATCAAAGAATAACAATGCATAAGATGTACTTACATCTAGATACTTATGAGCAATACGCGCAAGTATTGTTGTACCAGCTGTAGTACCTCCTACCAGCACAATCATTCCGATACCAATGCCTACTAAAAATCCACCGAAAATCGTGCTCACTAAAACTTCTTTTAAATGAAGTTGTAACGGTTCAGTTATTTTTAAAAATACTGAAAGTGCAACGATAGAAATAATCGTTAATGCCATAGAACGTTTCGATAAAAATTTATATCCTACAGCGAGTAATACTAGGTTCATTAATAACGTTGTAATCGCAGGAGACCAACCGAAACTATATAGAAAGATAAGTGACATCCCCGTTACACCGCCTTCACCTAAATTGGCAGGAATAATGAAAACGTTCACTGCAAGAGAAAATATTAAAGAGCCTAACAATACAAAAAAGACTGATTTCCAGGTAATTTTTAAATTTTTAAAATAGTTCATCTTTTCCTCCTTTAATAATTAAATAATAATTGAAGTCGGTTGTAAGTGTATCGAACTTTACACACTCTTTCAACAGTACGGCATAAAAAAGGACATCTGTTTACAGATGCCCCGAAATATATTATTTTAAACGTTATTATTTAAAGAAAGGTTCTTGAATGGCTTTTAAAGTTGCAACTGATTTATCAAATTTTTCTTGTTCTTCAGCTGATAACGGTGTTTCAAATACTTTACTTATACCGTTACGATTGATTAACGTCGGTACACCAATATACACATCATCATGGCCATACTCACCGTTTAATTTTGCTGAAACTGTTAATACAGAGTTTTCATTACCTAATATCGCTTTAGAAATACGCGTTAAGCCCATTGCTACACCATAATATGTTGCACCTTTAGCTTTAATAATTTCATATGCAGCATCGCGTGTATTAACAAAGATTTCTTCCATTTTCTCTTTGTTGTCTTTAAGAAGGTCTGTTACTTTCATTCCAGCAACATTTGCGCTACTCCATACTGCAAGTTCAGAATCTCCATGTTCACCAATAATATACGCATGCACACTATCAGCAGCTACTTCAAACTCTTGACTTAACAAGAATCTAAAACGTGCAGTATCTAATATCGTACCTGAACCAATTACACGTCCTTCTGGTAATCCTGAGAATTTTTGAACTGCATATGTTAAAACATCTACAGGGTTTGTTGCTATTAAGAAGATACCATCAAATCCAGTAGCCATAATTTCATCAACGATAGATTTGAAAATTTTCATATTCTTACCTACTAAATCTAAACGTGTTTCACCTGGTTTTTGAGCTGCACCTGCACAAATTACAATTAGATCAGCATCTGAACAATCAGCATATGTTCCATATTTAATACGCATTGGATTTGGTGCATATACAACACCATGGTTTAAATCCATAGCGTCTCCAATTGCTTTTGCCTCATTTAAATCAATAATAACAAATTCATCACACACACCTTGGTTTAACATTGAGAACGCATAACTAGATCCTACTGCACCGTTACCAACTAATACGACTTTGTTACCTTTTAATTTTTGCATTCTAATTACTCCTTTAAATTTATTTTAAATGTATTGATTTATGCTTTTTTCTTAATTCTTTTGTTACATTATGAGACTTAATACAAATGTCCAGATACATACGAATACTAATAATCCAACACTATATTTTAAAGTCATGCTAAGTAATTTAGATTCTTCACCAACGGCACCAACGGCAGCTGACGCTATAGCGATTGATTGTGGGGAGATAAGTTTCGCCATAACACCACCAGCTGTATTTGCTGCAACTAATAATGCTGGATTTGTACCAATTGTACTTCCTGCAGTAGCTTGTATTGATGCGAACAATACATTGTTGTTAACAACAGAACCTGTCATGAATACCCCAATCCAACCTAATATTGGTGAAAGTAATGGGAATATTGAACCTGTTTTAGCAATTGCCTGACCCATCGCTACAGTTAAACCACCGTAAGTAGTTAACTTAGCAATCGCTAAGATTGCACAAATTGTAATGATTGGAATCCATAATTCTTTGATTGTTTTTCCTAAAAGATTGAAACCTTGTCCTAAATTAATTTTTGGTGAAAGAATAATAGTAAATATTACCGCTAATAAAATAGCTGTCCCTGTTGCACCAATTAAATCTAATTTTAACGTTACACCTTTTTGAAGCGTTTCATTGAAAGTTCCTGGCATTTGGAATAATAAGATTGTCTTCTCTAGTAAGCCACCGGGTAAAAATAATGCTTTAAATGCTGGTAAACTCCAAACTAATACAAAACCAGTTAACAGATAGAACGGGCTCCATGCTAAAACAATTTCTTTGATTGAATGTCTTATAACTTTTACTTTATCATTTGATAATCTAAAGATATTTTTAGGTTGCCATTTGCTACAGAAAATTGCGAGAGCTGCCATAGCAAGTAATGCTGGTAATAAGGCCGCTAATTCTGGTCCCATAAAGAAAGTTATGGCTGCTTGTGCTACAGAATAAACAACACCAGTAATCAGTATTGCAGGTAACGTTTCTTTAATACCTTTAAAGCCATCTAATACAAAGATTAAAAGGAAAGGAATCGCCATATTAATAATTGGTAATGTAAATATCGTCATCTGTGAAACATCCATGGCTGTTACGCCACCTTTTAAACCTAATGTATTTACGATACCTACTGGAATACCAATTGCTCCAAATGCACCAGATGCGCCATTTGCGATCAAACAGAACATCGCTGCCTGTAGCGGTTTGAACCCTAACTGTACAAGTAATACTGCACAAATTGCGATTGGTACACCGAATCCTGCTGCACCTTCTAAGAATGCATTAAAACAATAACCAATTAAAAGTAATTGTATACGTTGGTCTGCTGAAATACCTGCGATAGAATCCTGAATGGTTTGAAATTTTCCACTTTCAACAGATACTTTATAAAGCCAAACTGCCATAATAATGATGTAGCCGATTGGAAATAATCCTTGTACCACACCTTCTGCAACACCACCAGTTGCCACTGCTCCAGGTAATTTAAAAACAAGAATCGAAATCAAAGCAGTTACAATCAGTGTAATAATTGCTGCATTAATACCTTTCATTTTTAATAATGTTAAGCAAAGCAAGAATAAAATAATTGGTACTGCTGCAACAATTGCAGATAAAGCTAGATTGCCGAATGGATCAAATGAATTTACGAACATTACTATTCCTTCTTTCTTATTTTCTCTTTAAGTAGCATAAGGTGTTTATGAAAATGAAGAAAACTGTATCTTTTTTTACCAATACTACTTAGTACAGTTATTATGTTACAACGCATTATCAACATATGCAAGTGTTTTTTGTGATTATTTTCACAATTAATACAATTGTCACATTTTCACAAAAAATTTAGGCGTCAGCTTTTTAAATGAATTACATAATTAATCCTATACATTTGCATGCATACCCTTTACTATTTCGGGTAAACTGATACTAAATAATAATCAAAGAAATTTACATTGTATTTATAAAATATTTACATTCGTAAAACAGGAGGTTATAGCAATGAAAAGACGTAATAAATTATGTGTTACACTAGTCGCCACTGCACTTTCAACTTCATTCCTATCTGCTAATGTCGATGCTGCCGGTTATTATTACTGGCACAAAGGGGATATGGATGATAGTACCGTATTAAATCAGAATTTTAAGAACGCAATTCAAAAAAATAACTTTACGTATGATGGTGTTAATATCAATACAGAATACGGAGTTTTTAAACGTGTTATGAAAAGTAATGGTATCTATTATAAAAAGGTTAGAAATGGAGTATACCAGTCTCGTAATGCAACTTTTGTATTCGGATTGAAAAATAATCAGTTAACGAATACTTCGAAGTTAAAAGGTATTTACTTTACATTTGATGATTACGCTATTTCATCTAGTAATATTAAAAAAGCATATGGAACACCTGATAGTACTAAACGTATAAAAAATGGTTTAACGTACACTTATAAAGCACATTACAATATTAAAAATAAGTTTGATTTCGTAAAAACAAATGGCAGTTATAAACTTACAGGCTTTATGACAACAAAATAAAAACTAAAACAGGGTTGGAGAAATCTCCAACCCTGTCTTAGTTTGCTAATGACTTCTTATTCGTATTAAATACACGTTTCAAGCGTCTTCTAAGATCTCTTAACAGCCTTTTCAAAAGAACCGTCTCCCTTATTTCGCTTTATTACATATAAATTATAACAAGTCTTTATTAATCCAATATGAAGTTAATATTAATTCTTACCAGCTAAATAATCCTACAAACGCTGCAGATAATAATGAAACTAAAATACCTGCTAGTAACATCATAGGTACATATTTAGCGATAAAGTCAGAAGTTTTCACATCGACGATACCTTTTAATGCCCCAATAATCATACCAACTGTTGAGAAGTTGGCAAATGAGATTAAGAATGTAACAAGTACCGCTTTCATATGGTTGTCCATTTTCGGAAGTGATTTTTGAATATCAATCATTACAACGAATTCGTTAGTAATGATTTTTTTCGCCATATGAGCACCCACTGTAATTGCTTGATCCCATGGTAATCCAAGTAATAAAGCAAATGGCGCCATAACCCAACCTAAGATTAAATCTAATTTCAGGTCTTTATTAATTAAACCTAATAACATGTCAATAAAGTGTGCTAATGATACGAATGCAATTAAGAAAGCGATGATGATTAAAATTAATTTACCTGCACCTAATACAGAATCACCTAAGAACGAGAAGAATGGTTGACGATTGTCATGTTTGATTTCAACAACGTAATCTTCTTCTGGTGTTAATTTAACTGGGTTTAAAATAGTTGCAATAATAATTGCGTTAATAATATTTAATGGAATTGCAGTTAAAACTAACTCACCAGGTACCATTGTTACATAAGCACCAACGATTGAACCTGAAATACAGCTCATTGACATCAATGCAACTGTAAGTACACGTGCTGCATTCATATGCCTCACTTGCTCTTTTGAAACAGCTAAAGCTTCAGTATTACCTAGAACCATCATCTCTACTGAATAGAATGATTCAAATTTAGGCTGGCCTGTTACTTTACCGATTAACCAACCGAACCATTTAATAATAAATGGTAATACGCCGATATACATTAAAATATCAAATAAAGGTACTACGAATAAAATTGGTAATAATGCTGAAACTGCCATATCCATTTTTCCAGGACCAGGTGCTGTCCAGCTACCGAACGGCATTCCGATACCTACATATGCTGCTTGTAACATCCAGCTAAATGCATCTGCTACAGCTTTTACACCATTACGTCCCCAAGGGAATTGTGTAAAAAACCATGCTAAGAATAAGTTAACAACTAACATAATAACGACTGATTTCCAGTCGATATTTTTCTTGTCACGCGAGAAAACAAATGCGACTAAAATAAAGACAAAGATACCTAAAACATTAAGCAATAAATAAGTATTCATGATTTCCACCTTTTAAATTTTTTATCTTTAAAATTATAGCATGATTAACTCGTAAACAATACAATTATTTTCATTTATTTACGAACATTTTTTCATACTGTTGTCATTATTTTTTCAAATCTCGAATATTAAAAGTTTTGAAAACGTTTTATCAATAATATCATCTGTATTTTATTTTTTATTTTGTCATATTACACTCGATTGTCGAAAAATTATTTTTAAAAGATAATGTATGTCTTTTTCTATTAGGGTATTATGATAAAATGTAGTCATTGAAAACAGAACATAGGAGTTTTATATCATGAAAAATTATAATTTAAAAAGCTTTATTGTAAGCTTTATTCTTTTCTTTTCATTTACAGGATCGATTTCAGCAGCGACACCATCTGAAATTGCAACACAGCAAGGGATGAATATAGCTCCTAAGTATAATCCTAAAGGTACGATTGTTATTGCAGAAAAAAATGGACAGATTCTGTATGGTGATAATATTGATACCAAAGCACCACCCGCTTCTATGTCTAAATTGATGTCTTTATATTTGTTGATGGAAGAAATGGAAAAAAGAAAAATTACTTTTAGTACAAAAGTAACAGTTAACGATAAATATTGGACGATTGCCCGTTTACCGATGTTAAGTAATAACGTCTTTAGAAAAGGTGCCACTTATAAGGTCTCCGATCTTATTCAGCTTGCAGTAACGCCATCAAGTAACGCGGCAACTTATATGTTAGTGAATTTAGTAGAAAAAGACGATTCTGATTTCGTGGATCGTATGAATAAGACAGCAAAAGTACTTGGGATGAAAAATACTCGTTTCTTAAATCCTGTCGGTGCACCAAATAATATGCTTCTTCAATATAAACCAAAGCGTTATCAAGCAGATGGAGATAATTTAACGTCTGCACGCGATTATGCGATTTTAAGTCAGCATTTAGTAAACGAACATCCAGAAATTTTAAAGTTTACTAAAAAAGCGTTCGTTACTGTTAAACCTGGTACTGAAGATGAAGAGTCATTTAAAACTTATAACCATTCTTTAGAAGGGGGAAAATACCCTTTTAAAGGAGCAGACGGATTAAAGACTGGTTCTAGTGATACAGCCGGTTTCAATGTAACAGTTACCGCTAAACAGCAAAACATGCGTGTTATCGCAGTCGTTCTAGGTGTACAACATTGGCTGGATCCTGATGCGGAATACAATAGAAATAAAATGGCTAACGCTGTGATGCAGGATGCATTTAATAAATATGAATATAAAAAGGTTTTAACAAAAGGCGTACATAAATTTAACGGTAAAGAATACTTTGTTCATCAAGATTTATATGACATCGTGAAAAAAGATCAACCCGGAAAATTAATTTTAAAAGATGGTAGCGTTCATTATGATTATGAACGTCAATTTGTATCCAAAGATTATAAATCTGCAAGTGTAAAATACGAAGATTACCAGCAATATAAATTGAAGAAGTTTTGGAATAATCATTATTTATCAATAATGACTGCCTTAATTTCTTCATTTTTATTGGGACTTGGGATATTGATTTACTATTATTGGCCGAAAATTAAGAAGCACTAAAAAAGATGCGTCTCCAGATTGAGGAGTCGCATCTTTGTTTGTGCTACTATCTTTATGAGGTGAAGCATTTGAATACTTTTTTATTGTTAGCATTTGCTAGCATTTATTTAATATTATCATTATATTACTATAATCGACCGAATGTATTGATGTTGTGGTTGAGTTATTTACCAACATTATTGCACGAATTCGGACATGCATTGATATGTCAGTTAACTGGAGGAAAAGTAAGCGACATGGTTATCGTGACAAGAAGATCTGAACGACTTGCTACCGGACGTAACGGTTATGCTGTGTCACACACGATATCTGGATGGAATCGATTTGCTACTTTTATCGCAGGTTATTTGTTTCCACCACTATTTTTAATAATCGGAATATTTTGTTTATCGAGAGCGTGGCAAATCGGTTTTTGGATATTACTAGGACTTGTTTTTCTCTATTATTTTGTAAAAACATCTCGAAAAATATTTCCATTTGTCATGATGTTATTAATTGCAGTTGGCTGTTATTTGTATTATCAGCATCCAGATGTTGTGTCAATCTGGGTGGTTGGAGATTGGATCATTTACATCGTGTTAGGTGTTCTATTAGCTGACACGATTCTATCAAGCTATACGATGACTATCATCTATATCCAAGGGAATACTTCTTGGGATGGTGCAATGTTAAGCCGTTTAACAAGATTGCCAGTTTTGGTTTATTATTTATTGTTTATGATAGTGCAACTCGGAAGCTGCTGGTACGTTGTGAAAGTCATAGTATTGGGATGATGTGGCTAACTTGCAATTGAAATTTTCGTAAAATTACTATTACAAATGTATAAATTTTACATAAAAAAACATCACTACAAAGTGATGTCTTTTAAAAACTTAATGCGTATAAAATGTGCCAGTAAACTGCATATCATGATAATCACTATAAACGGTACGACAGATGTTTCTCCCATAAGCCCAACGAGTGGTGATAATAATCCACCTACCAGAAACTGCATCAATCCTAAAATTGAAGATGCGCTTCCTGCTCCTTGTTTCTGAACCTGCATCGCAATGGAAAATCCTGTTGTTCCAATCATACTAACCGGTGTAATCAGTAAGAAGAAACTTATCCATAGACACCACATCGGTAAATGTAATATGAGTACGATGCTTGTCGCTATCATTCCAACGAGTTGAATCGTCTGACCTAACTTCAGTATGTTTACTTCACTCATTTTATCTACCAGCTTCGCTGTAATCTGACTAAATATAATCAAACCAACACCATTGAAAGCAAATAGATAACTAAACTGCTGTGCATTCATATGATATATTTTCTGGGTTATAAAAGGTGATCCAGAGATATAACTAAACAAAATACCATAAGTCAAAGCTTGTAACATTAATACCGTTACAAACTGTTTATTGGTGAGTAATTTTTTGAAATCATTTATGATTGATTTCAATGCCCCTTCATTACGCGCTGATTTCGGCAAACTTTCTTTTAGTGTAAAAGAAAGAAAAAACAACAACGCACCATATATCGCTAGTATGATAAACACCGTTTGCCATGTTGACACGCTTAAAATTATTCCTCCGATAACGGGTGCTAGAATTGGTGCTAAACCATTTACAAGCATTAAGACTGCCATAAATTTCGTTAAATCTTTTCCTTTATATAGATCACTTGATATAGCACGGGACAAAACAGCTCCTGCCCCACCAGAAAATCCTTGGATAAATCGGAATAATACGAGCATACCAATACTAGTACTTGTAGCTGCTAATAATGATGATAACGCGTAAACTAACAAAACAACTGCCAGTGGTTTCTTCCTTCCGATAATATCACT
>CAACWL010000897.1_pt1 | contig 14393 bp, 9 predicted proteins | sample 2275641 | NCBI WGS metagenome assembly CAACWL01 (sample SAMEA5312462, study PRJEB27640) | indoor metagenome | biome: indoor environment; feature: uncontrolled; material: polymer tiles stone | place: Germany | collected 2014-07-07 | reverse complement strand
ATTAAGAATGCTTTATTTTCTTTTGATAAACGACCATCGTTGATCAGTTTATTGAGTGTTTTTCCAAAAGCCTTTGGTGTTGATGTATCTTTATTACTCTTTGGATCATAATTATTTAATTCAGGTTCCATTCTAGAAGGTTTAGTAGTCATATCATCTAATGACTTTAGCCTTTTATAGACTTCTTTATAGCCACCTAATTCTTCAATAATCATATTATTAGCAGTATTGTCACTGTATAACATCATTAATAAGGTCTACATTATCCGAGAAGACGATGTAGACCTTTCTTATTACGTCATGTTATTACCTGAGGAATATTAAATAAAGGAGTTAGATAAAAATGAAATCAATCAAAAGTGTATTAGAAACCGAAGCGATATTTAGCGAAGATAAAATGCATCGTTATCTTCTCAAGAAAACTTGGGATATTGATAAAGAAGTACTCACAATTATAACGATGTATCCTCATTATGATGGTGTTATCAACGTTGACCTTACAACACAACTTATTATCAATAAAGTAGCTGAAAAAGATGAATATGGTGGTGTTAATTTTATTAACCTTTTTTCAAATATTGATACACCTATTAATTTAAAACATATAGAAAACAGCCATGACAAGCATACGGATATTCACATTATGAAAGCTGTCAAGGAAGCCGATAGTGTTTTATTGGCTTGGGGTTCCTACGGAAAGAAACCTCTTGTGGAAAATCGAGTGAATGATGTATTAGACATGTTAAAACCTCACAGTAAGAAAATCAATATACTAACAAATCCTCAAACAAATGAAATCATGCATCCATTAAATCCATATGCACGAAAAGATTGGACAATAAAACCACTAGGTTGAATTCGAGTACCCATATAGATAATTTTTTAGTAATAGAATTGTCTTAATTATTTTCATTATATTGGAAGTAATCGATCCTAATAAAAAATAAGATTTTAAAGTATCATTTACTTTTAAATTATTAAAATAGAAGTATAAATATAGTTAAAAATACGAGCATCTTCCGCTTTACTTGGAAGATGCTCAATTATTTTTTTTATTGCTGACTTGCCATTAATTCCGCTTGTTCTACTACTTGTTCTACTGCTATTTTCTGAAGATCTGGTGGATAGCCATATTTCTTTAATAATCTACGAACTTGTACTCTCATTTTAGCTTTAGCACTATCACGCTTAGACCAATCCACACTCATGTTATCCTTAACGGTTTTAGTTAATTCATGTGCAATTGCTCTTAATTCTTTATCGCCCATTGCCTCTTTTGCTGTTTCATGTGAAGCTAATGCATCATAAAATGCGATTTCTTCAGTACTTAAACCTAAGTCATTACCTCGTTTTTGTTCTTGCTTAATTTCTTTGGCCATTTGAATTAATTCTTCTATTACTTTCGAAGCTTCTATAGACCGATTATTGTATTTTTGTATTGATTTACTTAACATCTCAGAAAACCTCTTAGACACTGTAGCGTTTGTTTTCATTAATGACTTAACTTGTCCTTTAAGTAATTTGTTCAACAACTCAACTGCAACATTTTTTTGCTGTAGTCCTTCTACATCTTTTAAGAAATCATCTGACAAGATTGAGATATCTGGATTTTCAATTCCGAGTGTTTGATAAATATCTACAACTTCTTCAGTTACAACTGACTTTGAAATCAATTGATTTATTTCTGCTTCTATTTCAGCAGGTGTCTTTTTACGATTGCTTCCTTCACTAGGTGGAGCTAATAATTTAACAAGTCCGGATTTCACGGCTTTTAAAAACGCAATTTCACTATTCAATTCTTGAGCAGCTTCCTCAGTTGCACATAATGCAAATGCCTTTGAAAGTTCTGTAACTGTTGTCACAAAACGCTCTCTTTCTTTCTCACCTAATCCTATAATATAATCCATCGTATTTGAGATAGCATTATAGCGATTTAATTGATCTTCTGACTCAAAGTCAGAATAGTCATGGTTATATAGCATATCTTGAATGATATCGTATTTCATTAACATTAGTTCTAGCGCTTTATCTGTATCTATACCTGTTTGTTCTCTATCAGAGTCCGTATACTCTTTTAATGCTTCCTTCAGACTTTCAGCAATACCTACATAGTCAACGATTAATCCGCCCGGTTTATCTTTAAATACTCTATTAACACGTGCAATAGCTTGCATTAAATTATGACCCTTCATCGGTTTATCTATGTACATTGTATGCATTGAAGGTACATCAAATCCTGTTAACCACATGTCTCGCACAATTACGAGTTGCAATTCATCATTAACATCTTTCATACGATTCTCTAAAAGGTTTCTTCGTTTTTTCGGACCTATATGTTTTTGGAAGTTTTGTGGATCACTAGATGAACCTGTCATAACGACTTTGATAACACCTTTGTCATCATCATCTGAATGCCATTCAGGTTTAAGTCTTACAATTTCATCATATAAATCAACAGCAATACGACGACTCATTGTGACAATCATACCCTTACCCTTCATTGCCTTCTGTCTTGTTTCAAAGTGATTAATAATATCAGTCGCTAAAGCATGTACACGTTGTTCTGCACCAGATAGAGCTTCTATACGTGACCACTTAGATTTCAATCGAGATTTAGTATCTTCTTCTTGGCCAGAAGTAATGACATCATATGCTTCATCAATATCTAAATCGGTTGGTAAATTTAATGGAATAATACGACTTTCATAGTATATTTTAACCGTACTACCGTCTTCTACAGATTGTGTCATATCATATACATCAATATAATTACCAAATACCATTTGCGTATTCTTATCTGTAGAAGATACAGGTGTTCCAGTAAAACCAACGAACGAAGCGTTAGGTAGAGCATCTCTTAAATATTTTGCATATCCATATTTAATACCTTCACCTTTTTCATCGTAAGTTGCTTTGAAGCCATATTGTGTACGGTGTGCTTCGTCTGCCATAACTACTACATTTTTACGTTCTGTTAATGCATCCATTGTCACTTGACCTTCTTCAGGTTCGAATTTCTGCATAGTTGTAAATACGATACCACCTGATTCTACAGATAATAGTTCTTTCAATTCTTTTCTTGATTCAGCTTGTTTAGGTGTCTGTCTTAGTAATCCTTTACCTGAGCGTCCTTTGGACTTAACAAAAGTACCATATAATTGATTATCTAAGTCATTACGGTCTGTTACGACCACTAATGTTGGATTATTTAATTTTTGAATTAACTTTCCTGAGAAGAAGACCATTGTCAAACTCTTGCCAGAACCTTGTGTGTGCCAAATGACACCACCTTTACCATCACCATGTTCAGATGTTGCTTCCATAGCACGATCAACAGCTTTATTCACTGCATAATATTGATGATATGCAGCTAATATTTTAACTATATTTCCTTTACCATCATCTTGGAATAAAACAAAATGACGTATTAAATCTAATAGTACTTCTTTATTTAACATACCGTGAATCAATATATCTAAACTACGAAACGTTGATGAATCTTCAGTTTTTCCATCTTTAGTACGCCAGGTCATAAAACGATCATAATCAGCAGTTAAAGAACCAGCTTTTGTATTAACACCATCACTCGTTACTAACACTGCATTATGATTAAATAATTGTGGAATTCTCATTTTATAAGTTTCTAACTGATGGTATCCATCTTCAATACCAACAGATTCATTTGTAGAATTTTTCAGTTCAATTACCACTACTGGTAATCCATTTATGAATAACACAATATCAGGTCTTTTTTTATAATCTCCATTCACAACAGTTAATTGATTAACCGCTAAGAAATCATTATTTCCTGGGTTATCAAAGTCGAATACATATACCAAATCATTAATCGTCTCACCGTCATCATTATAGTGTTCAACCTCAATACCATTTGTAATCATTTCATGGAAAGAACGGTTATTCTCTAATAAACTAGGAGACTTCTCAATAGAAATTTCACGCATAGCCTGTTCAATTGCACTATTATTTAGTTCAGGATTAATAAGTCTCAAAGCCGCTTCCAAACGATCATCAAGCACAACATCTTTGTCGCTCTCCCGTTCATTCATAATCCCATTTTCACTACTATCTCGACCATTCTTAACAGAATAGCCAAGACCCTCAAACCACTTCAGTGCAACCTGTTCTAAATCATCTTCACTAAATTGAAAGCTCATCTTCATTCACCTCGATGTCATCAGGTATCTCAATTTCACCTGACATTAATTTTGGTAATAACGTGTCTCTTAATTGCGTCAATTTTTGGTTTTCTTGAGAAAGATGTTCTATTATTTCCATATATGGTTTTATTAAATTATCAAATTTTAGAGATATATCTTTATCTATAACTATGGGAACTTTCAATATTACATTCTTTGCAATTCTTATAACAGTTGTGCCTGTAGCGCTACCTTCTACAAACTCACGATATTTGGCAGATTGTAATAAAAAATACAATACATACTTAGGAATTGCTGTCTCAGTAATTTTAAAAACATCTAAACTAAAAATCATTGTTTTATTTAAATTAGGAATTATTGCAGGTGCTCCAAGTATTTTTCTATCTTGAGTTAAATCAGTTGCTGCAATTAAGATATCTCCAGGATTAACTAAATGTCTCTCTTTATAATCACCAAAGTAATACTTTGTTTTATTTGATTTAAAACCTGATATAAAGTTGAAATTACTAATACTTAATAGTGGAAAAGAATCACTTCTTTCATGTTGTTTATCTAGAAAAGCACCCTTATATGATAAACCTTTTATAATATCCACATAATTTCCTAATTCGTTAACTTCCCAATCTCTAGGTATCTTCCCTAATTCACTATCAACCATCACTCCGCCGCTTGATTTGTATGGATTTCCATTTTCATCAGGGAATTCAAAATCAACAAACCAACGTTTGAATAGTGTTTGAGAAAGATCTTCAAGATTTGCTATGATTTTTTTATTGGTTTCAATTTTCTTATCTATATTTTTCCCAAGGTTCACTATATAATTCTGTATATGTTTTATATTTGGAACTTTAATTTCATAACCTAGTATTGCTTTTTTATCACCACGAGGCATTTTTGTACCTTTAGCTGTTTGAGTCATATAATCAAAAAATTTGTCTTGTGATAAATAATAATATAAATAATCATTTGTTGTATTATTGCTACAAGAATTTAATATCAGTACATCATTAGAAGCACCACCTGGAATTTCTGCTTGCCAAATTTTCTTAAAGTATGGCCTGATATTGGATATTAATATATCATTTTCATAGTATTTTTTTACAGACTTAGTATTTGGTAATTTCTCAGCATTTTGCTTCCCATTACGATTTGGCAATAGATTTTCGGTAGATATATAGTTTTCTAAGCTGACGTTTTCAATTAATAATTTTTCATTCCTATATTCTATAAGTTCCCCTAATTCATATTCTTTATACTCCATAACCTAACCCCTCCAATGATTTTCGGATTTGGTTTTCGAGTTCTTTTGATTTCGCAAATTGTTCACTTAAATCTGCTGTGATTCTTTCCATTTTCTGTTCAAATGGTTCTGAATCTTCTTCTACTTCTGCTAATCCTACATAACGTCCTGGCGTTAAGATGTATTCGTTATCTTTTATTTCTTCTGTCTTTGCTACTTTACAGAAACCTGCTTTATCTTCATATTGATTATCGTTTGTTCCACGCCATGAATGATAGACATTTGCTATATCTTTTATTTCATCATCTGAAAATTCTTTTAATGTTCTTGATACCAAGCTTCCTATATTTCTAGCATCTATAAATAGTACTTCTCCACGTCGCTCATTCTTACCGTTTTTAGATTTGTTTTTTGACAGGAACCATAGACATACAGGGATAGGTGTAGAATAGAATAATTGTCCTGGTAAAGTGACTATACATTCAACTAAGTCTTGTTCAATTAAGTTTTTACGTATTTCTAATTCATCTTTACTGCTTGTAGACATCGAGCCATTCGCTAATACAAATCCTGCAGTACCACTTGGTGCAAGTTTAGAAATCATATGTTCAATCCATGCATAGTTGGCATTGCCTTTTGGAGGAATACCAAATTTCCAGCGGTAATCATCTAATAATTTTTCTTGTCCCCAATCACTTGCATTGAATGGCGGATTAGCTAATATAAAATCAGCTTTCAAGTCTTTATGTAAATCATTATGAAATGTGTCTGCATGATGATCACCTAAATCATTATCTATACCTCGAATAGCCAAATTCATTTTTGCTAATTTCCAAGTAGTTGGATTAGACTCTTGACCATAAACAGCAATATCATCTATGCGGCCTTGATGTCGTTCGATAAAATGTTCACTTTGTACAAACATTCCGCCCGACCCACAACAAGGATCATAAATTCTACCTTGATAAGGTTCAACCATTTCAACAAGTAATTTAACTATTGAAGCTGGTGTATAGAATTCCCCAGCATTTTTACCCTCAGCGCTCGCAAATTTTGCAATAAAGTATTCATAAACACGTCCCAAGACATCTTGCTTCTTACTTTCAGAGTCTCCGACCTTGAAAGTAAATAAATCAATAATATCTCCTAATTTTTCCTTGTCTAAAGCTGGTCTTGCGTAATCTTTAGGCAAGACCCCTTTTAAAGACTCATTTTCTCTTTCAATTGCTATCATAGCTTTATCGATAATTTGACCAATTTCTGGCTTCTTAGAATTATCATTTATGTATTGCCACCTCGATTCTTTAGGAACCCAGAAAATATTTTCTGCTAAGTATTCATCTTTATCTTCTTCATCTGCATATTCATCATTCAATAATTCTTCATACTTTTCCTCAAATGAATCAGAAACATATTTCAAAAATATAATACCTAATGCTACATTTTTATATTCTGCTGCATCCATACTTCCACGTAACTTATCTGCTGCTTGCCATAACTTTTCTTCAAATCCAATTGTTGCCATCTTAGTCATGCACTCCTTTTGAACTGTTAATTAAATCTAATAAATTGCTTATGTTATAATATTCATTTATTTTTTTACATTCAAAAACTTTATTTTCTTTAATTATTGCGTTTTTTAATTCTTCTAGTATAAATTTATCAGTTATACTGTTGATATATTCCCCGCACTTCTGCATAGCGTCAAAGCGATTATGAGATGTTGATACATTTATAAATGATAGTAATAAATTTATTTGTTGTTTTATTTCAATAATACTACTTTCCAGAAGGTTTAAATATTTAGCACTGATAGTATCAACATAACTAAAAATAAAAGATGAATTCTTAATATTTTCGGCAACATTATCAATAAACATATTATATTCACTTTTATTAATATCCTTTAATTTTTTATGTTTATTATTATCTAAACTAGTGAAAAAATTAGCAATTTGAACAAAATCTGTATTATTTATAATTGTAAATATCTCATCTTTACTATGTGTACTAGAGTTTCCTTCTAATATTTCCAATATATCATCAATTTCCATTTCATCAATACTTATTTCGGTATTGAAAGTGTTATTTATTGCTTTCTTAAGTTCATTAACATTTCCAAATCGATCTTCTCGATTTGGTTTAGTAGATTTTTCAATAATATACTTTAATTTAGAATCTAACTTATCTAAATGAGCCATATCAAATGCTCTGAAATCTTCAGTGAAAATTGAATATATTACACGCCCAATACTATAGATTTCAGATTTTTCATCCGCACTTTTTAAATCTTCATATTGTTCAGGAGAAATATAAAAGGGTGTACCCCAATTTGAAGTACCAGTCTTAGTTAAAGAAAGTTGAGTTTTTACTCCTTCCAATTTAGAAGACAATCCAAAATCTGTTAAATAAGGTTCGTTTTTTTCGTCAATTAAAATATTTTGAGGTTTTAAATCCCTGTGTAATATACCTTCAGATAAATAATATTCTATAGCATCTAAAATTTTTAGAATTAACTCTTGTTTATTTATATTATCAATACTATTATTTTCAATAAATGTCACTAAATTATATTTGAATTTAGGCATTACAATTATATCTTCATTATAATCAATATATATAGGCTTTACGATATTTTTATGCACAAGTTGAGTCATATATCGTATTTCTCTATCAAACCTGTGAGGTATAATTTTTTTGTGAGTATTATTTAACTTTTTCATTACTAAATTAGTATATAATTCTCCATTCCGTTCCAGTTCACACTCGTAAATTGTAGAAAAACCACCTTGATCTATAATTTCCCCTTCAATTATCTTTATATTACTCTCCATCAATAGTCCTCCATATATAAAAGTATTTGCTTAAAGTTTTAATATCTATCTATATATCTAATAGAATTTGATAAAACTGAATCTGCAATAGCATTCATTAAATTTGTTTTAGTTATTTTGAGTTCGTTTCCACTTATTAATTTATGAATTTTAGGATATAATGTTTCTGATCCATCCAATAATTTTTGAATAGGATTACCAGTATTGCCGATTCCTTTCATTTTATGAGGAGCAGCTCCAATAAATATATCTGTATATTGAGTAGAGTTTTCTAAGATTGACACATCAAAATTAGTCATATCATCATATTCAATTATTTTATATTTATCTTTCAAACCAGCTTTTTTAAATATCCCACTAATATCCTTAGACTTCAATCCACCATTTCTAACACCTAGAATCAGTACTTTAGCATTGTCATTATAGAGGTTGCCTTTATAATCGTCATTTTTTTGAAATTGATAACGGGCTAAGAAAATATCAAATTCACTCTGAGAATTGTAAAGCTTTGCTTCATTTTTTAATCTATCAAACAAATCATCTAAAAATTCATTTAGTTCCTCAATACTTAACTTACTCAACACTATTCTCCTCCATTCTCATGAAAAAGTTGTGGTAATTTATTTTGAAATCTTTGAATTTTATTCAAGTAGCTATAATACTCCACTAATTCTTCTTCCATTTTAAATGCAATATCTTCTTGGGATTCTTGGCCCAATAAAGAAACCTTATATTCTTGTAATGCTTTCTGAGAAATAACATTAATAACTGTTCCTGTCATTAATTGTTCAAATTGTTCTGTACCTATTTGGCTTGTCAAAAATGCAAATAAATAGTAAGGATTAATTTTATTATCTTTCACTCTCAAAATATTAAAGTTAGAAGATATAATGATATTATTACTTGCTAAATTTTCATTAACAATTGCTATTTTAAGTTCCGAACTTCTAGTACTTATTACAATGTCCATAGGTTTAAGTAGATATTTATCATATTCATCAAGTATCTCTTGGCTGATTTTTTGTTTAGGTATATTAATTTTAAAATCTTTTAAATCGGAAAGATTTAATAAATAACCCGCTTTATCTTTGTTTTGTTCATCATCAAGCTTTTTCTTAGATACATCTTTTCCTCGAATAGCTTCTACGATATCTGTCAGCTTAACAGGATTAAGAAGACGATCTTCAATATTAACTAAGTATCTTACAGGTGATAAATTATAATCATTGTTTTTTATTACTTCTTTACTAACTTTTTTCGAAATTTCTGTATCTGAACTCAGCCCGTTCATAATGCTTTTAATATCTTTGGTCTCAAAGGCTTTTTGTAGTCTCCCTTTTTTAGTATATGTTTCAGAAGCATTGACAAAGACTACATTATCTTCACTGTTTTTCTGTAAAACTAATAAAGTAGTTGATATAGCAGTATTGGTAATTAAATTTGACGGTAGTTGTATAACTGCTTTTACTAAATTATTTTCAATTAAATCTTTTCGAATATCTTTTGCCATTTCAGTAGACATTGCGGCATCTCTTAATACAATGACTCCAACACCATCATCATTTAGGTTATTTAATATACGGTTTGTAAATATCCATTCAGAAAATTTACTTCTTGTTTTTAAGTAATTTGTAGCTGCATTTTTTTCGATTTTTTTCAATCTTTCGTTATCTGCATTCAAAAAGAGTGCGTCTGAATATATATAATCAAATTTATCTTTATTTGCAAAATTTAAAGTAGAATCAGTGTTAATGATTTCAATATTTGGTTTTGATTTTGAAAGTAGTACTTTACTAGCATTGGCAGATTTGGTATTGATTTCTTCACCACGTAAATATTTAAATTGTCCCTCAGTACTTGATCTCCATAGCATATGTCCAGAACCAGACCCTAAATCTAAAAGTGAATTTCCATTGTTATATTTTTTAAAGATAGATAAAGCCAAAGATTCAATCGAATCAGTGTAGTTAGCAATAGCATTTCTATTCATTGTTTGGAGTGTGTAGTAAGTATTTTGTAATTCTGAAAAATTAAGTGTTTTTAACTTTTGAATTAATTCTTCCGCTATTTCAGCTTTAGATTCTATTTCAATATCTTCACCTTTTATAATATTAATTATTAACTCTTGTATTTCTTCTAATGACATAGTTCCTCTTAATTTATCAATATAATTAAATAATTCCATTTGATTACCTTCCTTCCGGTTAATGTTAACCTAACTATAAATCAACCTTCCATTTTTGTCAATGGTTAAATTTAACCATTGACAAAAATGGATTACTAGCTTCATTATAGTTGTTAAATATGAGCATTAGCGATTATTAAAAAGTAGAATTATATTTAGGGATTGTTAGCAATATCACTAATAAGGGGAAGCGTATCGCAAATAAAGCTAGACAATAAGTTGTAATTAGCATGATAAATTTATTGAGGTTAAAATGAAATATATGGATATGAAAATGACAGATATTAAATCGATTAATGTTCTAATTTAATTTTGAAGATAGAATTAAACCAATTGTTGGAAGATTAGAATATGTGGTAGGAGCTAAAGAATTTTAATACTAATCATATGTTATATTTGATTTAATAAAATATAAATAAAAAGTTATCGTAACGGTATTTATAGGGGGATCAGGATTTAATGAAAAGTGCAATAGATATAACGTGGGTTGATTTTTATAAAGAATTTGCTATAAAACTATTGAAATATCATGAAAATCGTAAGGATTTAATTGAAAAAGTAAAAAAAATATATAAAATGACTGAAATTAAACTACCAACTTTAGAGAGAAATAATGATTTAATAGATATTGATCCATTTACAGTATTTGCTTTATTTAATAAAAGCAGGTTAACTTTAGCAAATAAGGTGAGAATATTGGAAGCAATAGCAAAACTTTTCGAAATTAAGGCAGAATTACCAAATAGTTTTGAGAGTATTCCAACTATCAATAATATGGGTGCTACATTTTATTATTTTGAAGGTGATCGCAAGGCAAAAGATATTGATGAACTTTGGATGCTATTTAAGGCAGCATTAGAATTTGCTAATGATCCTACATCTACTTCTCAAGAAAAATTCATAGAATATTTTGATAAAGTTATGTCCAAAAAAGGAATTCATAATAGTAAATTGACAAGTGGTTTATACTGGATTGCTCCAGAAAAATTTGTCAATCTCGATTCTCGTTCTAGATGGTATATATATGAATCTGGTGAAATTACTGGTGAAACAATAAATAGGTTACCTAGAATAAATGGCAAATTATCAGGTGAAGAGTACATAGAAATAATAGATAACATACAAGATTATCTTTCAAATGAAGAAATTTTAATTGATAACTTTATTGAATTGAGTTACGATGCTTGGCTTTATTCTGAAAAAATTAATTTACAAAAAAAGAATAAAATTGAAACAACAGATGCAGATAAAGATGTTGAATCAATGAATTATTGGATATTTTCACCAGGGTCGCAAGCAATTAATTGGGATGCGTTTTATAAAAAAGGACTTATGGCGATAGGTTGGGAAGAATTAGAAGATTTTTCAATGTATACAAGTAGAGGAGATATGAAAGAAAAGTTACAAGAAATTAATGGAAATACAAACAGCTATATTAATATTACGAATGCTATTTGGCAATTTACTAATGAAATGAAAATTGGAGATATTGTTTATGTTAAAAAGGGCCAAAAACAAATAATTGGCTGGGGAATAGTTACTTCTGAACATGAGTATCATCCAAATCAAGAATTTAAAAATATTCGTACAGTCGATTGGAAAGATAAAGGAGAATGGATCACTTCTATAAAGCCAGCCCCTAAAACTTTAACCAATATTACACCATATAATGATTTTCTTGAAAATCTTAAAATATTATTTGAAGAAGATAAAATTGATATAGAAGATGAAACAGAAGTAGTCTTACCAAATTATGATAGAAATCATTTTTTAAATGATGTATTTATGGAAGAAGAGGATTATCTTAAGTTAGTAAATTTAGTTAGAAGAAAGAAAAATGTTATTTTACAAGGCGCTCCAGGTGTTGGTAAGACTTTTGTAGCTAAACGACTAGCTTATTCAATGATGGGAGTAAAGGATAAAAAACGTGTTCAAATGGTTCAATTTCATCAAAATTATTCTTATGAAGATTTTGTTATGGGATTTAGACCAACAGAATCAGGATTCGAACTCCGTAAAGGTACATTCTACAATTTTTGTAAACGAGCAGAAAATGATATAGAAAATGATTATTTCTTTATTATTGATGAAATTAATCGTGGAAATCTAAGTAAGATTTTAGGGGAACTATTCATGTTAATAGAGAATGATAAACGCGGAACAGAACTTCAGTTATTATACGCAGACGAAAAGTTTTCTGTCCCTCCAAATATTTATATTCTTGGAATGATGAATACAGCTGATCGCAGTTTAGCAATGTTAGATTATGCATTGCGTAGACGATTTGCCTTTTATAATATGACAACAGGATTTAGGACAACAGGATTTAGGTCATATCAAGAAAAGCTAGCTAGTGCTAAATTTGATTCTCTTATTCAATGTATTTTAAATTTGAACTCTGAAATTAAAAGAGATGAATCACTTGGTGAAGGATTTATTATTGGCCATAGTTATTTCTGCAACTTATCAAATGTTACTGACTATGAATTAGAGAATATAGTAGAATATGAAATTATTCCGTTAATAAATGAATATTGGTTTGATGAACCAGATAAGGTAGACTCATGGTCTGAAAAATTAAGAGGAGCTATTCAATGATAGCTATTAAGAATGTATATTATATGTTGTCATATGCATATAAAGTACTAAATGAAAAAGGTTACCGTAAAGTCGCGACGGAAGATTTCGAGAATGCAATTGATTTGTATGCAGCTATTTTAATTAAGGGTGTATCTATTCAACTAAAACGTGGCTTACATCATGAATACGTAGAAGAAAAAGAATCTTTGAAAATGGTTCGAGGCAAAATTAATATCACAGAATCTATTAAAAATCTAGATATCATGAATAATAAGCTCAATTGTTCATATGATGAGTTTTCGATTAATATGTATATGAATAAGATAATTAAAACAACTATGATTTTGTTACTTAAAACTGAAATTTCAAATGAGAGAAAGAAAAAAATTAAAAAGTTATTATTATTTTTTGACAAAGTAGATACATTAGAAAAACATAATATCAATTGGAATTTACAATTTACTCGTAATAATCAAACATATAAAATGTTAACGTCTATATGTTATCTAATTATTAAAGGATTACTACAGTCAAAAAAAGATGGAAGTAATCAACTAATGGATTACTCAGATGAGCAACAACTATCACGTTTATTTGAAAAATTCATCTTTGAATATTACAAAAAAGAATTTCCGCAATTAACAGTTACAGCGTCCTATATTCCTTGGATGGTGGATGATGGAGTTAGGGATATGTTACCTGTGATGAAGACCGATATTATCCTTTCATATAATAATAAATATTTAATAATTGATACTAAGTATTATACTAAAACACTACAAAATAACTATGGTGTTAATAAAATTCATTCTGGAAATCTGTATCAAATTTTCACCTATGTTAAAAATCTAGATATTGATTTAAAAGAAAAGTCAGCAAAAGTTTCGGGAATGTTACTTTATGCTAAAACTGATGAAAAAGTAGTTCCCGACAATGACTATCAAATGAGTGGAAATCATATTAGTGTAAAAACATTAGATCTAAATTGCGATTTTATTCAAGTTTCAGAGCAATTGAACCAAATAGTACTTGAATATTTTAAAATTTGATTTATTGCTGGGTTAATTATATTTTATAACTAATACTATATTTATAGACTTCTACTTTCTAACAGTTTTTGTGCTCACTTTTTCCGCGACTAATTTCTTAGTCTATAGTCTTCGTCTAATAGTTTTCTCACAAAAGTTGACACAATTTACTCCTAAAAGCATATGCTAACAGGACATAAATAAAAATAGACAAACCCTACGCAAATTAATTTACGTAGGGTTTGTCTACTTGTTGATATAGTGATTTAAAATTTTCTTTAATAATGAGTTCATTTTCTTCTATATTATTAACAACGGGAACCTTATCAAAAAACCGCATCATTTATG